>Ga0209463_1000087_pt1 | contig 81801 bp, 73 predicted proteins | sample AgamicMgSfrz_FD_187169 | JGI IMG/M metagenome (GOLD analysis project Ga0209463, IMG submission 187169) | Agave microbial communities from Guanajuato, Mexico - Mg.Sf.rz (SPAdes) (version 2) | ecosystem: Host-associated > Plants > Phyllosphere > Phylloplane/Leaf | place: Guanajuato, Mexico... | reverse complement strand
CACTATTACACGCATTGATAGGGGATTTCAGCTGTTTAAAGAAGAGTTCCACTAATGAGTCGCGATCCACAGCCCGAAACTGATTGATAAACCCAATGATGTCTTTATCACGCTGAGATAACCGAAAGCTCATCGCTGCTCCTCCTCTAATAACCCAAAGATGGACTGTGGTACCACTTCTAGTTCTGGTTCAGGATCTTTCACATGTGTTTTATAAGGTGAAAGTATTTCCTTACAAGTTCCTTCATCTAAGAAGTAAGCTTGAAACTCTTTCACTTCATCAATTTTAATTTTCATCCGTCCCCTGGCTGCGGCATCAATTTCTTCGGCACCGATGACTCCGGCAACTTTCGCATTTATCGCATCCGCCTGCCTTCCAGAGATCCGAACCCGTAAGTTTGCTTTGAGTGCTGAATTTAATAAATCCGCATCTGGACGCTGCATGGCAATAATCGTATGAACACCTAGTGCACGACCTTGGCTGGCAAACTGTTGAATCATCTCTACGAGATCCGTTTCTCTCTTCACAATAGACATTTCATCAATTACCACTACGATACGAGGTAGTTTAAAAGGAAGCCTGCTGATATGTGTGACTCCATGCCCTAACAATAAATCGCCTCTTCGGTACATTTCAGCTCGTAATAAAGCAAAAGGTTTTCTCATATCCTTGGCCTCAAAGCAAAGCGCATCCACATGCTCAATCCCATGAAACAGCCCCAAATCAGCTCGTTTAAGATCCACTAACACTAAGCGTAAGTCTTCAGGAGAAGCATATTTCACCCATGTTGTGAGGATCACACGCATAAGACTGCTCTTTCCGGCTCCAATTTCGCCAGAAATCAATAAGGTTTCTAAATCCGCAAAGTCCCATGAAACGGGGTTTCCATAGATATCTTGACCAATGTATACGGGAAGCTCCATTTTCTCAATATGAGGATGAATGGCTTCATAACTATAATTAAGCATTTTAGGTAGGCTTTTGTGATGAACGGTGATACTAAAATTCTTTAGGTTGCCATTTATCTCGATGTTGCTGCCTAATACTTGGCGTAAGGCCCATCTCTTTTTGTTTAAAAGCTCAGGATCAATCCCATTTAATAAGGAAAAAGCGTACCGAGTGTACGTATGATGGTTATCGATTTGGTGAATTTTCGGAAACAAATAGGAAATACGATCTCCACGTTTAACCGTCCGGTAAATCTCTGCGGTACGAAAAGCTTTTATCAATTGGCCACGCAATTTCAGTTTTTCAAACATGAACATTCCTCCTCAAAACATAAAGGTCACAAAAAAGTAAATCAAGGCGCTATAGAAGGTAACAGGCAAGATAAAGCGCATCACTTTCGTAAACTGATCAACAAGATCAATGACACCCCATCGTTCTAATATTCGTTCAATAATAGCAATTCCTAAAACAATGCCTCCTATGGTTAGAATAGTTGGGTCGAGCATAGCTAGGGGACTAAATGGAACAAAGGAATAAGCCCTGAAGGGACGAGGCCTCGTAAGAGATGGTTTGTGAGGTGGAGGAAAGATTTTTGGAAAGGTAAATCCTTTTGTTTTTCTCATGTTGGTACCTTCTTTCATTCTTTTTATTTTTTGCCTTTCAGGTACTCATTATTTCGGCTCAACGCATCCGGTCGCCCCCTTCGCCTCTTCGGCTCAGCTCCCTTACAGGTTCCATAAAGGGCTTCACTACGCGTATACAGCTTGTATTAACGCGGTAGCGATACTGAACTAGATACTGATTAGGCAACGAAGTCGTGATTCTTTAGATACTATGTAGCTACTGCAGTAAGCTTGCCTGTCCACTCAAAAAATAAAACCAGTCAATCTTTCTATCAGGAATTTACGATTTTCAGAACTCTATTTTAAGTGGTTGGTGAAAACATCTTCTTATTGGATGGTCCATTTTATTCCTTTTCTTTTATTATTTTAAGAGGGAGGTATATTAAAACTAAAAAAAAGAAAACGTTACTACATGATTGACAGGCTACTTAAATAGAAAGGAGTTTATAATATGGTGAATCAAATATTAAAAGTGCCAGATGGACCACCAAGTGATGTAGAACGTATAAAAAAAGAGAGTAATTATTTGCGGGGATCGCTAGCACAATCCATGTTAGAACCAATCAGCGCAGGAATTTCAGACGATGACAATCGTTTGATGAAATTTCATGGAAGCTACCTACAGGATGACAGAGATTTACGCAATGAACGTCAAAAACAGAGACTTGAACCAGCATATCAGTTTATGGTTCGTGTCCGAAGACCAGGCGGCGTAGCGACATCAAAACAGTGGTTGGTCTTAGATGAACTTGCACAGAAGTATGGTAATGGAACCCTGAAATTATCAACACGCCAAGCATTTCAAATGCATGGGATTCTAAAATGGAATATGAAAAAAACGATTCAAGAAATTGATTCAGTTCTTATGGATACTATTGCGGCCTGTGGTGATGTAAATAGAAATGTAATGTGTAACCCAAATCCTTATCAATCTGAAATTCATGCTGAGGTTTATGAATGGGCTAAACAATTAAGTGATAAGCTATTACCTCGTACTAGAGCGTACCATGAAATTTGGCTTGATGAGGAAAAAGTCGCTGGTACACCAGATTTAGAAGAAGTAGAACCAATGTATGGTCCACTTTATTTACCAAGAAAGTTCAAGATTGGTATTGCAGTTCCCCCATCCAATGATATTGATGTTTTTTCACAAGATATTGGACTTATTGCCATCATTGAAAAAGAGAAACTAGCAGGTTTTAATATAGCTATTGGTGGTGGAATGGGAATGTCCCATGGTGACACCAAAACATACCCTCAACTTGCGAAATTAATAGGTTTCTGTAAGCCAGAACAAATCTATGATGTAGCAGAGAAAGTCATTACAATTCAACGTGACTACGGCAATCGCTCTGAACGACAAAATGCCCGGTTCAAATATACAGTTGACTGTCTCGGATTAGAAACCGTTAAGAATGAGTTAGAGAATCGCCTTGGCTGGTCACTAGATAAGGTAAGGCCGTATAAATTTGATAGGAACGGTGATCGTTATGGATGGACAAAAGGGATTCAAGAAAAATGGAATTTCACCCTGTTTATTGAGGGTGGTCGTATTGGGGATTTTGAAAACTATAAACTAATGACCGGTTTGCGAGAAATTGCTAAAATCCATACCGGTGATTTTCGCTTAACTGCTAACCAAAACCTAGTCATCGCTAATGTAGCAAACAAGAAAGAAATTAAAGAGTTGATCGAGCAATATGGTTTAACAGATGGTAAGTATTTCTCAGCACTTCGTCGTAGTTCATTGGCATGCGTAGCACTCCCAACCTGTGGATTAGCAATGGCAGAAGCTGAACGATATTTACCAACTCTTCTCGATAAGATAGAGGTCATTGTTGATGAAAATGGCTTGCGCAATGAGGAAATTACGATTCGTATGACTGGGTGTCCGAATGGATGTGCCCGTCATGCATTAGGGGAAATAGGATTGATCGGTAAAGCACCAGGCAAATACAATATGTATCTCGGTGCTGCCTTTGACGGTAGTCGTCTAAGTAAAATCTATCGTGAGAATATTGGGGAAGAAGAGATTTTAAACGAATTACGTGTACTTCTTTCTCATTACGCAAAGGAGCGAAATGAGGGAGAGCATTTTGGGGACTTCGTTATTCGTGCAGGCATCGTCAAAGCAACTACAGATGGTACTAATTTTCATATATAAAATAAAAAAGAGACAGGAATAGAGTCCTGTCTCTTCTTTATAATTTTACCTTGTTTAAGAGCGATTTGGTACGTTCGTGAAATTACTAACCTAATCATTTATATTAAGTGGATGGCTTATTAAAAGTGAAATTGGATGGTTATTTTTCTTATAAAGTCTTTAATATAAAAATAAAAGGCCAAATAATTTTAGAGAATAAGACAGTATAAAGTAAGTATTAAAGACGGAGAATTTGAAATGAGATGAGGAAAAACAAGTGACAAAGAAATTATCAGCTAAGCGCGTAGTTATTGGAGCTTCGCGTAAAACAGAAGAAATAAGTATGTTAATTGAAAAGCAAGGTGGAGTTCCTATTATAAGATCTCTTCAAGGAACTGTATTTTTAGCAAAAAAAGAATTAGGTGTAGATTTACAACATGTTATAAGTACCGGAGTAGATTGGGCCATTTTCACGACAGGAATTGGAGTTGAGACACTTTTAACTACAACTGAAGAGTTGGGTATTCAAACGGAGTTTTTTAGAATGATTCGTCATGCTAATGTAGCAACGAGGGGCTACAAAACATTATCTACCCTAAAAAAAATGGATATTAATCCAGTCGCCACAGATGAGGATGGTACTACTCAAAGTTTACTACACTCTTTAGAGAATTTCGATTTTAATGGAAAAAAAGTCATGGTACAACTTCACGGTGAGAAGGCGCCCAGATTAATTAAGTTTCTTGAAGATAGGGGAGCACATGTATTTAAGGTTTTACCGTATCAACATATTGCTCCTAATTCAGAAATTGTAAAGAAACTATGTAATGAATTAATGAACAATGAAATAGACGCAGTTTGCTTTACCACAGCTATTCAAGTTCGATCTCTTTTTGATTTTGCTAAGGAACACAATTATTTACGAGAAGTTCAGCATGCATTTAAAGAACAAGTTGTAGCTGTTGCAGTGGGGAAAGTAACAGCTGAGGCATTAAACGAAGAAGGGATTCAAAGAATAATTGTTCCAGAAAAGGAAAGAATGGGTGCTATGATTATAGAATTGTCTCGTTTTTATGCAAACTAATTATTATACAGTAGGGATTTGCTGGAGAACTAAAGGTAAGGATGAAGTAAAAATGGATTGGAAACCAGATCGTTCAGATAAAAAACCTATTTATAAACAAATTGCTCATTATATAGAACATGGAATTGCTACAGGAATCTTCTCTCCAGATAGTATGTTACCATCAGAGCGAGCACTTGCAAGTGAATTAGGAGTAAATAGAAGTACTATTATATCAGCGTATGAATACTTACACTCCTTAGGCATTGTTGAGCGAAAAAAGGGTAGTGGAACACGTATAAGTACAAATATTTGGGGAATTTCTCACAAACGAATTCCAAATTGGGGGAGATATGTAGAAGATGGTTCATTTTTACCTAATCTCCCGTTAGTGCAAAAAATTCGTACAGAAACACAAAAAGATAATTTTATTAATTTGGCAAGTGGTGAGTTAGCACCTCATTTATTTCCAACTTTTCAATTTCGTGAAATTCTTTCTCGACAACCATTCATGGAACATTTGGGATATGACCATCCTCAGGGGAATGAACTTTTAAGGGAAACTATCTCTCAACATGTAAAACAGTATAAAAATATAGATACAGAGTCTTCTTCTATTCTTATTACTTCGGGTGCACAACAAGCACTTCACCTTATTGTTCAGTGCTTATTGAAGCCAGGGGATGCTGTGGCAATTGAGGATCCGTCTTATTGCTTTTCCCTTCCTATTTTTCAATCCGCAGGACTTCGAACTTTTTTATTACCTGTAGATAAGGACGGAGTGAACCCTAATGATCTTATATCATTGCATAAAAAGCATCGTATTCGAATGATTTTTTTAAATCCTGATTATCAAAACCCAACAGGGACGATTCTTTCTACACCCCGTCGTAAAAAAATATTAGAATTGTCATCTGAATTAGGTATTCCTATTGTTGAGGATGATCCTTATACATTAACCACTTTTGATGGAGAAGTGAATCAAACATTGAAGTCAATGGACTCTAATGGAAATGTTCTTTACGTTAGTTCTTTATCTAAAATTGTTGCCTCAGGACTAAGAATTGGTTGGATTATAGGTCCTCAGTCAGTGATTCAAAGGCTCGCTGATGCTAAGCAACAAGTTGATTTTGGACACAGTGTTTTTCCACAATGGGTTGCAAACCAATTTTTAAGTTCATCATATTTTTCCGAGCATATTCTTACTATTAGAAAAAACCTTAAACTTCAAAGAGATGAACTAGCTAAAAGCCTTCATGAATTTTTAAGTGATGAAATGGAATTTTATATGCCAAATGGTGGGATTCATATGTGGTGTAAAATAAATAAGCCAATCCATGAAGGGCGTCTGCTCGAGGAATCGCTAAAAAAAGGCATAGCTTTTGTTCCAGGGACTATCTTTGGTTCTGAAAAGGGATATGTACGCTTCACTTTTGGACGAGAAAAAGTTGAATCAATTAGAGAAGGTATTCTTAGGTTTGCGGATGCTTTAAAAGTGTGACTAACAAATAAATCTTCTTAGTCATGTTACTTTTTAAATAAAAACTGGCTTGATCCAATAATATTTTTACGTAAAGTATTAATCAACCATATAAATATAGCACACAGAAATTATATAAAGATAAAAATGACTCATGAGAAATTCATGGGTCATTTTTCATTCTCGATAATGTTAATTTTGAGAAGGGATTTTCAGAAAGTGGTTGGTTAAATTAACTCATAATTGGATGGTTCTTTTTCTTTTATATTCTTTATTATAAGAAGAAAGGCCATAATGTTTTTTTACTATCGCTCCTTCCAAAAGTAATTTACCAGGATTTAACTAAAGTGAAATGAAGGTAACTATAGATTATATCAAGTGATAGCAAAGCCTGTTTATTTAGCTTATATAACTCTAGCGAGAGATGTATTTAAACTGTCCTCGAACTTATTTTAAGTACATTCCAAAATATACCTTTTAAATTCATGTGAATTAATTCACATTATTGTTTATGAATTTAAAATGAGTAAATTTTCTATAAGGAGCTTTAAATATGCCTATTCATGAAACTATCCAAGCACGAAAAGTATTAGAACACATTCAGCCATATTCGCCAGGTAAACCTATTTGGGAAGTTCAAGAAGAGTTAGGACTCGACCAAGTAATTAAAGTAGCTTCTAATGAAAATCCTTTAGGACCGTCCCCTAAGGCACTTGAAGCTATTTTAGTAAGCTTACCAGGAATTAACCGTTACCCAGATGCGAATGCTACAGACCTAAAAAGGCAAATTTCTGTTCGATTTAATCTGTTACCAGAGCAAATCATTGTTACAAATGGGGCTGATGAATTAATTACATTGGTTTCTGAAACGTTCTTGAATTCAAATGATGAAGTTATTGTTCCCTCTCCTTCTTTTAGTGAGTATGACTTTGGTGCTTACTTAATGGGAGCTAAGGTTGTAAATGTTCCTTTGGGAGAAAACTACCAATATAATGTTGAATCTATCCTTTCAGCTGTGACACAACGAACAAAAATTGTGTACCTTTGTTCTCCAAATAATCCAACAGGTACTTACCTATCAAAAAAGCATTTACACATATTACTAGATTCTTTACCAAAGCACGTGCTAGTTGTATTTGATGGAGCATATAGTCACTACGCAACAGCTGATGATTATACAGATGGACTTGAATATATTAAATTAGGCTATCCAATTATTATGTTACAAACTTTTTCTAAAATATATGGTCTTGCAGGTGTTCGAATTGGCTTTGGACTGGCGCCAGAAGCTATTGTCCAAAATATTCTAAAAGTAAAAGAACCATTCAACGTTAATACTTTAGCTCAAGCAGCTGCCACAGCAGCTATAAATGACGATAATCATGTTAAAGCATCTCAACAGGCCAACACACTAGGACGCTTACAACTGTATGAAGGCTTTTCTAAACTTGGGTTATCTTATACAGAGAGTATGAGTAATTTTGTGCTTGTTAAAGTTGGACCAAATGCTAAAGACGTTTATGAAGAACTTCTTGCTAAAGGAATTATCGTTCGGTACGGAGATACCTGGGGGTTAGAGGAATATATCAGAATTTCAGTAGGAAAGACTGAAGAAAATAACGTTTTAATTGAAGTGATGACTTCTATTTTACAAGAGGCGTATTAAAAATAATCTCATTTTGAGGAGGAAGCTTTCGTGCATAATCTTGCTAAAAAGCTAAATGAAGCAATAAAAACTGAAAATCCTAATATTTATGACATGCTATCAGATCTAGGGAAAAATTTATATAATCCTAAAGGCATTTTAAGCCAAAGTGCTGAGGCAAGTGAGAGAGCTTATCGATTTAATGCCACCATCGGTATTGCAACTGAAGAACATGAACCCATGCACTTTCAACATATCCAAAATCATTTTATAGGGTACTCCCCTGAAGATATATATCCATATGCTCCTCCAGCTGGAAAACAGTTATTGAGAGAGTTATGGAATGAAAAATTACTATTGGACAACCCATCCTTACATGATAAAAATTTTGGACTCCCAATCGTTACAAATGCTTTGACTCATGGACTTAGTATTGCAGCAGATATATTTGCAAATCCAAAGGATTGTGTAATCGTGCCGGATAAATATTGGGGGAACTATCAGTCAATCTTTCATGTTCGAAGAGGGGCGAATTTATTAACTTATCGACTGTTTAATAAGGAGAGACGGTTCAATACATCATCTTTTAAAGAAACTATATTAAATCAAAAATCGAAAGGTAAAGCTATTATAATTTTAAATTTTCCGAACAATCCAACAGGTTATACACCAGATACTCAGGAAGTTAAGGAAATTATTTCTGTAATATACGAAGCAGCTCAAGCAGGAATTAAGATTGTAGCCATTTTAGATGATGCCTACTTCGGATTATTTTACGAAAACTCTATTAAAGAATCTTTATTTGGTCAATTAGCTAGTCTACACCAAAATATTTTACCTATTAAGGTAGATGGGGCAACAAAAGAAAACTATGTTTGGGGTCTAAGAGTTGGTTTCATTACCTATGCGTCTCCTAACTCTGTCATTCTAAATGCATTAGAACAAAAAACAACAGGCCTTATACGTGGAACCATTTCAAGCAGTTCCCATTTATCCCAAACCGTCATCTTACGATCTTTACAGTCACAGGAATTTGAACAAGAGAAACAACAAAAATTTCAGTTGATGGAACGAAGGGCTAAAAAAGTTAAAGAAGTATTGAATCAAGAAGAATATGATAAATACTGGTCGTATTATCCGTTTAATTCTGGTTATTTCATGTGTTTACAGCTTAAGCAAATAAATGCAGATGCGCTTAGAATGCATTTATTAAATCAATATGGGGTAGGCACCGTTGCGATTAATTCTACCGATTTAAGAGTTGCTTTCTCTTGTGTAGAAGAACACGAAATAGAGGAATTGTTTAATCTTATATATAAAGGCGCTGAAGATTTAGCTAAGGAGTGAGACAACTATGAATCAGTCAGTTCAAACTTTAGATGGCTGGCATTGTCTGCAAGTTTTTTATAAATTCAATTGGAAAACGTGGAAATTACTGCCTAGTGACGAACGACAAGTTGCTATTGATGAATTTATAAAGATGAAAGAGAAATGGCATATTACTCAACATAAAAAAGAAGGCAGCTATGGTGTATTCCAGATTACTGGCCATAAAGCAGATATCATGTTGATGTTCCTTCGATCAAATATGGAAGAACTTAATGATATTGAAATTTCCTTCAATAAGACTAAATTAGCTGAGCATATGATACCGGCTAATTCTTATGTATCCGTAGTAGAGCTAAGTAATTATTTAGCTAAAGGTGAAAATCCATACGAGAATTCTGAGATTCAGGCACGATTATATCCTATCTTACCTGACACGGAATATATATGCTTCTACCCCATGAATAAACGTCGTCAAGAGAACGATAATTGGTATGTACTACCGATAGAAGAGCGTAATCAGATGATGCGAAGTCATAGTATGATTGGACGAAGTTATGCTGGAAAAGTCAAACAAATTATTTTAGGTTCGGTTGGCTTAGATGATTTTGAATGGGGAGTAGCGTTATTTGCTGATGACGTTCTTCAGTTCAAAAAATTAATATATGAAATGCGGTTTGATGAAGTAAGTGTCCGTTACGGTGAATTTGGTTCTTTTTTTGTGGGACAAACACTGTCTAAAGAAAAAATTACACGTCTATTGCACATATAATTAAAAACAACATTAGATAAACTAAGAGGTGTATTAAAGATTGTATTCTCAATTTCAAACTCCATTATTTACAGCACTACTAGAACATGCAAACAAAAATCCAATCCAATTCCATATTCCGGGTCATAAAAAAGGAAATGGAATGGATCCTGAATTCAAGGAATTTATCGGTGAAAATGCCCTTTCTATCGATTTAATTAATATTGCTCCGTTGGATGATTTACATCAGCCAAGGGGAATTATTAAACAGGCACAGGATTTGGCAGCTCAAGCGTTCGGTGCGGACCATACATTCTTTTCTATCCAAGGTACAAGTGGTGTGATTATGGCAATGATTATGTCTGTATGTGGGCCTGGTGATAAAATTATTGTGCCTCGTAACGTACACAAATCCATTATGAGTGGAATTGTACTTTCAGGTGCTACACCCATATTTATTCACCCTCAGGTAGATCCTGACCTTGGTATTTCACATGGGGTCCCGCCTGAATATATTGAAAAAGCATTAAAACAACATCCAGATGCTAAAGCTGTACTTGTTATTAATCCTACGTACTTTGGAATCGCGGGGGATTTGAGAAAGATTGTAGAAATTACTCATTCCTATAATATTCCTGTACTTGTAGACGAAGCGCATGGTGTGCATATTCATTTTCATGATGAATTGCCTCTTTCTGCAATGCAAGCAGGGGCTGATATGGCAGCTACCAGCGTGCATAAGCTGGGAGGGTCAATGACACAAAGCTCTATATTAAATGTCCAAGGAAAACTTGTTTCAACAGAACGTATACAAGCTATTTTAAGTATGCTAACAACAACCTCTACTTCTTATATATTACTTGCTTCACTCGATACAGCAAGAAAAGCTTTAGTGACAGAAGGACAAGCCTTATTAGAAGATACCATGCGTATGGCGGACCAAACTCGTAATCAAATTAATGAAATTGATCATCTTTACTGCGTAGGACGTGAAATTCTAGGTACGACTGCGGCATTTGCCATAGATCCAACAAAGATTATTGTTTCGGTTAAAGAGCTTGGGATTACAGGGTATGCTGTAGAGAAATGGCTTCGTGAAAAGTTTAATATTGAAGTGGAATTGTCTGATCTTTATAACATTCTCTGTATTATAACACCGGGTGATAAGGAAGAGGATATATTAAGACTTGTCTATGCTTTAAAAGAACTATCGAGAGAGTTTAAGGATCAATCAGATACCGCCGATACAAATGCTGATGTTCTATTGCCAGAGATTCCATTACTTGCTTTAACACCTAGGGATGCTTTCTATGCAGAAACAGAAATGGTTCCTTTTGAAGAATCAATTGGAAGAATTATTGCTGAATTTGTGATGGTTTATCCACCAGGTATACCGATTTTTATCCCTGGTGAAATCATTACAGAAGAGAATGTATTATATACTAAAAAAAATATAGAAGCTGGTCTTCCTGTACAAGGTGCCGAAGACCCAAACTTAAAGTTCATTCGTGTTTTAAAAGAGCATCGGGCTCTTAAATAATATTAAAATTACCTTTTTTAGATTTCATAGAATCTATAAAACTAAATGGGAAACTTATCGCAAAATAAGCTATGTAATAATATTTAGAATGTAATTAACGGAGATGATTGAAGATGACATGGATTGTAATACTTTCAATAATTATTGGAAGTGCTCTAAAATTATTAATAACAACTATGCCAACCCCAGTAGTTAAGTGGTTTCTCGGAAAATTTGAACTACACTCTAAACTTGACCCCTCTGATGTGACTATTACAAAGGCTGGGAAAATATTAGAGGGTGAAGAGAAAGAGAAATTTATTGCTAATTTTAATGAAGCAACTTTTCTAGAGAAATATTATGTGCATTCAGGTAATGAACAATATTTTTTACATCCTGAAAACGCTGAAAACCTTTATGTTATTGATGCTAAAAGAGGGAAAACCAATGTTAAATTGTCTGTTTATAGTTATAAAGACCGTGTAGACGTAGTTAAGCAATATAAGAAAAAGGTAGAAGCATATAGCTTGCTTTCTGATTCTCTTCAACAAGATGCCGTGTTAACTTAAAAAGATCGCCTCTAGGACGGTCTTTTTTTAAGCATAAATTTACTACATTGTTACTATACTATGTCATTCAAACCTCTATTCCAAAACCTAAGTGGATATATACATCCAACTGGAATCATGCATTAGTATCCTAATGTAACAAGAAAATATAACCATTACATCCAGGTTTAGAGAACTTATCTAAAGCTAGCATACCTCTATAAACTTTTAAAAAATTGAATGTATAAAACAGAATTCGATTGAATGTTTCTTCGATAAATCTCAGCTAATATCTATTTAAGCAAATTCAAGATAAAGATATCACTATCATTATTGAGAGTCTTCAGTAAGTCTTAATAATCTTAATAAATAGTTTAAAAGGGGTGTAATAAGATGAATTTTGTGCAGGTAGTAAAAAGCAGTGTAATAGGAATATTAGAGGATAAAATTAATACTATATTCGAAAATAATAAAGAATCAAGATTAATCGATATAAAAGTAAGTGCTACTTACAACGGTTCGGCTCCGGTTTATATAGCAGTTATTCTATTTGAGAGAGAGATCAATTCATCTGGAAATTAATTGTATCTACAAGAGTTTTATCCACAATCAATTAAGGTACAGCTCACTCTCAAGCGAATATTTCTAGACAAAGAAAGACCATGATCTTTGTAAAACTTGATTAAATATCTCTATCAGTTGACAAACAAAAATAAATTCTGTAAATTACATGCATGCGCATGGATTTATTTTTATGTTTATAGATGATCTATTTAATCACTTTCAAAGTAAAATATTTATTTAGCTCGTAAGCGTCTATATAGAAAGGAGATAGGAAATTATCGATATGTAAATAGACCAATTGCAACCTAAAAAAAGAAGAGGTTAAACTGTTAAAGCGCTAAACTGCATAAAAAATCTAATGAATTAGTTGAAACTCCGAGCTTCAAAATAGACCTACTTACTTTGAAAAATAAATTCTTTTGCATCTGTGACAGACTGCTGAGGTAACGGGTACCATCTATTTGAATTTGACAATTGATGTTTCAAATACAATACTAACTTTTTTACACAAAATTGTATGACAACATAACAAATTCAAGTAAAACATTTATGAAAAATAATACAATAAAACATCAAGAAAGTAGGGATAATTACATGAATACATTTAATCTTTCTAAGGACGGATCTATTCAAACAAATTTGAAGGGGAAAAATCTTCTTGCTCAATCTTTATTAAATAAAGGATCAGCATTTACAAAGAAAGAACGTAAAGATCTTGGTCTAGAAGGGATATTACCCCCAACAGTTTTAACGTTAGAAGAACAGGTTAAACGTGCTTATCTACAATTTCAAGCACAATCAAACAACTTACGGAAAAATGTTTGGTTAAATGATTTATTTAATCGTAATACCGTATTATTCTATCGATTACTAACAGATCATCTTAGTGAAATGTTACCTATCATATACACTCCGACTGTTGGAGAGGCGATTCAAGAGTATAGTCATGAATATCATCGTCCAGACGGTGTTTATCTTTCTATTAATAATATGGATGGAATTGAAGAAGCATTTGCAAATAGTGAAGCTAAGGCAGAAGATATTGATTTAATTGTAGCTACAGACTCTGAAAGTATTTTGGGTATTGGAGATTGGGGAGCAAATGGAATTGATATTGCAGTCGGTAAATTGGCCGTTTATACAGCAGCAGCTGGCATCGATCCAAGTCGTGTGCTGCCTGTTGTATTAGATGTAGGAACAAACAACGAAGAATTGTTACAGGATCCTCTTTATATTGGAAATCGACATGAACGTGTTCGAGGCGAAAGATACCACGAATTTATTGATACATATGTTAATAAAGCATTAGAAATGTTTCCAAATGCTTTATTACATTGGGAAGACTTCGGTAATGTTAATGCTCGCAACATTATGGAGAAATATGGAGATAAGATTTTAACATTTAATGATGACATTCAAGGTACTGGAGCTATTACATTAGCAGCTATTCTTTCTGCTGTTCAAGTTACTGACATTCCGTTACGAGAGCATCGAATAGTGGTATTTGGACCAGGATCTGCAGGGATTGGGAATGCTGATCAAATTCATAATGCGATGGTGTTTGATGGTCTTTCAAAAGAAGAAGCCTATAGTAGATTTTGGGCTGTTGATCAACGCGGACTTTTAACGGACGATATGGATGGTATTTTAACCTTCCAAAAACCTTATGTACAAAAGTCGGAAGGCGTAAAAGATTGGACGCGTGATGAATTTGGCAAAATAACTCTTCTGGAAGTTATTAAACAAGTCAAGCCAACTATTCTAATTGGAACATCAGGTGTACCAGGAGCCTTCTCAGAAGAAATTGTAAAAGAAATGGCCAAATATGTGGAATATCCAGTCATTGTACCAATGTCAAACCCAACTCCATTAGCAGAGGCAACTCCACAAGATTTACTTACTTGGACAGATGGAAAAGCACTAATTGCAACAGGAAGTCCATTTGAGCCCGTTTCTTATAAAGGCAAAGTATATGAAATTGGTCAATCTAACAATGGATTTATATTCCCTGGTTTAGGACTTGGTTCGATTGTCGTGAAAGCTAAAGTGATTACGGGAGGTATGTTTACTGCTAGTGCAAATGCTGTGGCTGATATGACAGATCATCGCAAAACTGGCGCTCCTTTACTTCCAAGTATAAAGGACTTGCGTTCTGTTTCTATAGCAGTAGCAATTGAAGTTGCAAAAGCAGCTATTCAAGAGGGTGTGGCTCAACATGTTCCAGAAGATGTTGAACAAGCTGTAAAAGATGCGATGTGGCACCCAATTTATAAATCAATCAAAGCCAGTGAAAATTCGTAAATAGCTATGTAGGTTTAAACTAATGCCTATCATCATGATAGGCATTAGTATTTATTAAAAATCATTCACCTTGAAGTTAAATCGCAATTTAGGATATGTATGTTTAAATCAAAGTGAAGTATGGAGGATTTTAAAATGGAAATTAGTCAAATCTTTATTATTCTAACACCTATTTTCTTTGTCATCGCATTAGGATATTTAGCTGGTTATTTTAAAAAATTTGATGTGATGACATCAAAAGGATTAAATACATTAGTAACTAAATTTGCATTACCAGCCCATCTGTTTGTAGGAATTACAACAACATCTAAGCAAACATTAATTGAAAAATGGCCATTTTTACTTGCCTTAGTTATTGGTATTCTAGGTTTTTATATTGTGTTCCTATTAATAGCTAAATACGTATTTAAGTTTTCTTTAACAGGAGCATCAATGTTTTCTTTAAACTCAACCCAACCAACTTTTGCATTTATGGGAATTCCGGTTTTAGGAAGTTTGTTTGGAGCAGATGCGGTTGCGATTCCAATTGCCATTACAGGAATCGTTGTGAATGCCATGCTAGATCCATTAGCTACTATTATTGGTACAGTAGGTCAACATCAAAATGAAGAGAATGACGAGGAAGAAAGTCTTTTTAAAGTAACTGTTAAATCAATTTTACATGGTCTTTCAGAGCCGTTAGCGTGCGTTCCTTTAGTTGGGGTTGTTCTTGTGCTATTCGGGTTCCATTCACCAGATTTATTAGCGAATAGTTTAGATCAAATTGGTTCCATTACATCGGGTGCAGCGTTATTTGCAGTTGGGGTCACAATCGGAATTCGTAGAATTCAATTTAGCCCAATTGCAGTTGGGATTGCGCTTCTTAAAGTAATTGTTCAACCACTTGTCATGCTTGGAATTGCGCTTGCAATAGGATTATCTTCAGGTGACGTAACAAAATTAGTTTTATTAGTAGCGTTCCCAGGATCTGCAGTAGCAGCTATGATTTCGGTAAGATTTGACAATCTAGCAGGTGAGACAGCCTCTGCTTTTGTTATTAGTGCGCTTATGTCTCTTGTCACCCTTCCCTTTTTGATCTCTTGGTTGATGTAGATAGATGATTATCAATCAGTTGAGATTGTAAAGAATAACAAAGAAAACGAACTAAATTAAAAGACCCCTCTTTAAGGTTCTTTTTATGTGAAGTTCTGTAGAGAGTAATTATGCAAATTAATTTTGTATCTCATATACAACCTAAAAAGGGGGAAAACCTACTGAGCAGAGATGAACTTCACCCCTGAAGATGTTACGATAAAATGGACGCTAAATTAAGAGAAAAAAGTGATTCAGTTTATGGGTAGAAAAGCTTATGATAGTCAATTTAAAATGACTGCAGTTCAGTTGGTACTGGAAGAGAACCTATTTGTAAAAGAGGTTGCGAAAGAATTATCTATTCATCTCAATACCCTATATCGTTGGATAAGTGAATATGAAGAATATGGGGAAAGTGCGTTTCCAGGCAGTGGAAGCGCACTTTATAATTCTCAGTATGAAATGAAAAAGCTCAAGCGTGAGAATGAAGAACTTAGAAAAGAGCTTGATTTATTAAAAGGTTCCGGTTCTTCATGATAATGCGTTAATGGAATCTTTTTATAAGATCATAAAAAGAGAGCTTATTCATGGTGCCAAATTTACGACACCAGAACAAGCTCGAAAAGAAGTATTTAAATATATAGAGCTCTATTACAATACCAAAAGAATGCATTCTTCTCTACATTATCTTTCCCCTATTGAATACGAAAAAGCTTATTCATCATAATAACCTAACTTAATGTCCAGTAAATATTGACAAGTTCAGTCTCCCTCATTCTTTAGATTGCTATCTTTTTTCATTTGAACTTATATTCTAAAACCATGTGCATACTGTTTTGGCACAGTCGTTTCTTTTTTCAATGTAGTTGCAGCTTCTAATGTCCAATGAGGGTTTCGTAGCATTCCTCTCCCAACAGCTACAAGATCTGCCTCTTCATTTCCTATAATAGCATTTGCCAACACAGGGTCATCTAACCTTCCAACTGCCACGACCGGAACATCGAGAGCTTTCTTAATCTCTTGAGCTAGTGGTACTTGATAGGCAGCGTGCGTACCAGGTTTCCCAGAAGAACTAATAGGACCTTCACCACCTGAGGAGATGTCAAAGATATCTACGCCTGCTTTTTGATATTCTTTGGCAAATTGAATACTTTCGTTAATTCCATATCCGCCTTCTACGTATTCTTTTGCCGATATACGCATAATTAATGGCATATCTTCTGGCATCTCAGCTTTTGCAGCTTCAATAATTTCTCGTCCAAACTTAGTGAGATCCTTACCATACTCATCTTCTCGTTTATTTGTTAATGGAGAGTGGAATTGATGAATTAAATAGCCATGAGCACCATGGATTTCAATAGCATCTACGCCTGCATTTATAGCACGTTGTACAGCTCCACGGAATTTTCCTACCATTTCTTTTACTTCATTGGTTGAAAGAGCTCTAGGTGTCTTTGAATTTTCGTCAAAAGGGATAGCTGAAGGAGCAACTGGTACATCGGCATCTTCTGCTTTACGGCCGGCATGAGCGATTTGAATCCCCACTTTAGCTCCATAGCGATGACAAGTTTCCACAATTCGTGCTAAAGCAGGTATTTGCTCGTCTGACCACAACCCTAAGTCGTAATCTGAAATACGACCATCCGGTTCAACATCTGTCATTTCAATGATAATAAAACCAGTACCACCTATTGCTCGATTTACATAGTGTAAATAATGCCAATCTGTAGCAACCCCATCTTTCTTTTCAACCGAATATTGACACATTGGAGGCATCACAATACGGTTTTTTAATTCCAACCCTTTAAACTTATAAGTGCTAAATAAATGTTTCATCATAAACTCTCCTTTCCATATTATTATATGTATGCAGGTGCATTTAATTTATATCATTTTTTATTCCTTGTCAACTTATACGTTCATGACTTGTATTTGAACGTTAAATATACATATGGGATCGAGGTTTAAATGAAAATAGCCCAAGCAAATTTTACTGGGCTAAAGGGGTTAAAACTCAATTTTTATTTAACAATAAGATAACTTACTTTATAAAAAAATGCATAAACCACATTATAATTTTTGTAATAGAGATTGTAATTCATGTTGTAGACTTTCTTTTGAAAACGCAGATTGAAGAATTTTATAAACGGTCTCTAAAGATCCTTGTAGTTTTTCTGCACCTTTTACAGTTAAACTGGTGTAGATACCTCTACGATCATCTTCACATATATGTCTTTTTAAAGCTCCACAACTTTTTGCTTCAAGTCTACCTACTAATCTCGACATAGCACTTTGACTTAATCCGACCATCTCTTGTAATTGCTGTAGTCTTAATTTTTTATCACTGGTTTGAGATAAAAAGTAAAGAACGTAAAATTCTTTCAAAGAGAGATCATAATTTTTTTGCAAAGCACTTTCAAGCTCATTGGCAATACCCATTTGAATATTAGTAATGGATAGCCAATTATTTAAAAGTTCGTTTTGGGGATTGGTTGTCATGTGAATTCCACCTATTCTATCCTATATATAACACTTTAATCAATTATCATAATGTATTCAGACATAATGTTCAAGTCCTATTATACAACAATTCATCTACTTTTAATTAGGGAATGGATATAGGAAGCTAGGGGATTTATTGTTGATATCTATCCTTTGTATACAGATGAATAATAAAAAAGATGCCCATAGGCATCTTGATAAGCTAAGTGAAAATCTTAATTCAATGTTAATTAAGACCTTTCTTTAACTAGTTTTAATTTATTATTTAATACCTTTATTAATTTTTTTTTTAAGCATTCCATCCTCTTCAATTAAGTTTCTTTCAATACTGGACGAACAACGATCGATGAGTGCTATTAAATTTTCATCGTATATATTATGCATAAGAGTAACTAATTCAGTAAAGTTAGGTAATTTTCCATATAAGTCTTTTGTTGAAAGAGCTCCTAAAAAAATTTCATGTTCATGCGGATTAAAATTCTTTAAAATCTCAAATAATAAATCTTCTCCTCCTTTTGTTAATTCTATAAATTTATTTTTCTTTTTGAAGTTCTTTTTTATGATTTGTAAATACCCTTTTTGCTTCAAGCTTTTCGAAAAATTAAAAGCTGTTGTAATATGCATAGAACCTAATTCAGCAAGCTCCATTATAGAAATATATGGTGAACTGTACGCCATAGATAAGATATGATGTTCATTAATATTGATTCCAAATGGTTTCAATGAGTTCTCCCAGTCATTTTCAATCGTTTTCCAAAGAATTCTACTTAATTGCATTAATTGTAAACTAAATAACGCGGCCTCTTTAAAGGTATAATCTTCCGATAAACTTTTCATGTTATCTCAATCCTCAGTTAGCTATTTTAATAATAGTTACACCAACTCATTTATTCTAAAGTTGATTTATATATCCCATTAATTACAAATGCGGTAAAAAAGAAGCCTAATGATAATTTCTAGACTTCTCTTATAGTTAATCATCCTTTAATTAAATGGGTAAGAATAATTTTTATAATATTCAGACAAATATTACTTGAGAGTATTTTAAAATAATTAGATGACTCATTAATTATTTATTTAAGCGAGTTTTACCTGTAGTAAGAGGATTTTTTTTACGGACTATGCTAAATATATAGCCTCCTAATCCTCCTACAATAGCTGGAAACAGCCAACCTAATCCTACACTATACATAGGTAAGAATTGATTAAAAAAAGTATTAATCACTTCGATTTTTATTCCAGCAGCATGTAATCCATCAAATAGACTTATAATGAATGTTAATAGTAAGCTGCCTTGATATACTTCCGACTTCCCTTTAAATAAGGGATGTAAAAACGTTAAGAAAATTAACGAAATAGCAACAGGATACATGGTCATCAATACAGGAGTTGAAACCTTAATGAGCTGTGTTAACCCAATGTTTGCTACCAGTGTACTAAAAGCAGACAAAAAGATAGCAATCTTTTTATAAGATATGCTTGGAAATAGTATATGGAAAAACGAAGAACAAGCAGTGATAAGACCAACACTTGTAGTCAAACATGCTATGGTAATCATTAAGCCTAATAAGATCGAACCATAAGATCCAAAATAATAAGATGAAACCCCTGCTAACACCTCAGCTCCATTTTCGAAATGGCCTAACTTTTCAACACTAGAAGCTCCCATATAGGAAAGTGCAGTGTAAATTAAAACTAATAGCGTGGCAGCAATAGCTGTCGCTTTTCCACATACAATCATGAGCTGTTTTTTAGTGGTAGCCCCTTTTTCCTTAATGGCATTCACAATAATAATCCCGAAAACAAACGCTACAAGAGCATCTAAGGTTAAATAACCTTCTTGAAATCCTTTGAAAAATATATGTGATGAATATCCCTCAGCAGGTGCTTGAAACTTTCCAATGGGATGAATAACAGCCACAATTACGAGCAACCCAATGAATGTTAATTTAATAGGTGTTAGAAACTTCCCAACCACATCAATAATCTTGGTCGGGTTCAGTGATAACAAACATGCAATTGTAAAAAATATAACGGTAAATATCATTAAAGGTACGGAACTTGTATGATTTGATAAGAAGGGTTTTACTCCGATTTCAAACGATACATTACCAGATCTGGGTATAGCAAAAAAAGGACCAATGGCTAGATAAAGCACAGTTGTAAAAACAATTCCAAACAATGGATGTACGCGGCTAGCTAAAGACTGTAAATCACTTTTGCCTGAAAAAACAAAAGCTGTAATAGCTAGTAACGGCAAGCCTACTCCAGTAACTAAGAACCCGGCATTGGCTATCCATATATTCTCTCCAGCCATTTGACCAAGCATTGGTGGAAAGATTAAATTTCCTGCTCCAAAAAACAATGCAAACAGCATAAAGCCTATAATGATAATAAAAGAAATAGGAATTTTTTTTGACATAATAAATCCTCCGATGTAGTTATTCTTAATAAATAAAGGCCTCATTGAAGGCCTCTTTAGTTGAATGAAAAAATTTCATTTGATGAAATGAATATTTAATAGCGTATTTTAGACTAGGTCATCAAGTTCAATAAAATAATGATCTTTACGATATGATACTGCTTCCATGGTTGCTATCAGATTTTGCTCATGTAAGATATCGATTCGATAAAAACCTGTACGATAATTTCTTTTTAATTCTGTTGCTCGAGCCACTAGCTTATCTCCAGGTTTGGCTGACTCAATAAATTGAATAGTTGTAGAAAGACCTAAGGACGTTTTTCCATAGGCATTACATGCTAAGGAAAAAGCGTGATCTGCTAACGCATAAATGACGGCTCCATGAACGGTACCATAGGCATTGACCATATGACTTTGTACCTCTAGCATTGCCTCTGCAAAGCCAGCCTCAAATTTTGTCATCTGGATTCCTAAGGACTGAGCATAGGGATCATTTTTCACTTCTTTTAAAATTTGTTCATAGTACATTTCGTGAATTTTAACCTCATCTACTTTTTTCTTCACTCTGAATTCCCCCTTGCATTTATTGAGTGTGTGATTCAAGCAATCATTGTTAAAAGTGCTTAGTGGATTGGATAATATACTTATGCTCTATTAGTGAAAAACTAATTGAACTAAAGTCATGTAGGCAACTGTTCCTCCTGCTATGGAGAGGAACATCTTTCTCTTCCAGAGATGAAGTAGTCCAACTACTGCCACACCAATAAATTCCGGAATACCACGACTACCAGATAGTAAACTTACATCTTTGAAACAATAAACGATTAATAAACCTAGCACTGCTGAGGGCAGCACTTTTCCAAGATATTGAACATACTTTGGTGTCGGTTTATTTGATGGGAAAACGATAAATGGTAAAAACCTTGTAAGCATTGTACCCAGTACAACCATCGCAATCGTAATAACCTGTTGAGTTATACCCATGGTCATGCTGTCACCTCCACTTTTTCTAATGGTTTTCTCAAGAAGGTTAGTACCGTTAGAATCAGTAGCATAGCCGGAATGATAAAATGGTTGCCTCCAAAAATAATAAGGCTAATAGTTGAAAGCCCAAGTCCAACAAGAGCACTATGGTGTTTCTTCTCTTTCATCCATTGTTCAATAAAGATAACGACAAAAAGAGCAGTCATGACAAATTCTAGTCCTTCAGTATTAAACTGAACAAGAGACCCAAAAATCCCACCAATTGCTGCGCCTATACCCCAGTAGCAATGATTGAGGAATGTCACAAAGAACATAAACCATCCCTTGTCAACATTTTTGGGAATATTAACAGTACTATTAATCGCAAAAGATTCATCACACAGCCCATAAATTAAATAAAACTTTTTCTTTCCCATTCCTTTGTACGTATCTAACATGGAAATACCATAGAACAAGTGTCGGGCATTTACCATTAACGTTAAGAAAAGGGCATTGAATGGATGAAAGGGAACAAGTAATAAATTGGCTGCAAGAAACTCCATGGATCCTGCAAATATGATTAAACTCATTAGAATTGGATAAATAGCGCTAAATCCTAATGAATGCATGTAGATTCCATAGGCAATCCCTAAAAATACAAACCCTGTTAAGATAGGAACTGTATAAGGAAAAGCTGCACGACATGCAGTCCATTTCTCGCTTTTTGTTTTCATGTAACTCACATCCTAAGTAGCTAATTTTATTTTAATTTAACATACACAACCCATACAAAAAACAAGAGAATTGTATGCATTACAATTCTCTTTAGATAAGCACTTAGATTCTGTATTATGATAAGATAACAAGCTTTTATGACTAATAACTCTTCTTATAATAGTCACACTCTGTTAGACGAAACTTTTTTACATTATAAAATATTTTGAGGAGAACTCCATACATTAAATGATAGGATTGTTTGGAATCTAGATGATAGAGGTGGATTATGCCAGTAAACTCATTTGATAATTATCCGATGTCGTGGAAGCCTGAAAAAAAAGAACTAAAGCGTCCTTTTTACGAATCTATTGCAGCATTGCTTGAACAAGATATTATAAATGGCTTTTTAGCACCCGGGACAAAGCTACCTCCACAAAGGGAGTTAGCAGATTTTCTTGACTTAAATTTCACTACGATTACTCGCGCTTATAAAGTATGCGAAGTAAAGGGATTAATATATGCCGTTACTGGAAAAGGAACGTTTGTCTCTCCTAATGCTGCTCGTTCCATTACCATTTCTACAGATAAAATTAGAAACCGCATTGATCTTGGTTTTGTCGCTTCATTTGAGCAGTCTAACGGAATTGTAGCAGAGGCGATGCAAAAGGTTATGAGTAAGAGTTATTTGGAACAGCTACTCAATTACAATGATCCTACTGGTATTGCTCATCAAAAGGCTGCTGGACTGAACTGGATGCAATCGTTTGGAATTCAGGCAGATCAAGAGCATATCTCCATTGTTTCTGGTGCACAGAATGCATTAGCTATTATATTGACTGCACTCTTTGAGCCCGGTAATCGAATTGCCACTGACTTATATACATATTCAAACTTTATTGAATTAGCAAAGATGCTTCACATTCAATTAGTTCCCATTCCAGGAGACGAATTCGGTATGCTACCCGATGAACTTGACAAGCAGTGTATGCAACTAAATATTCAGGGGATTTTTCTGATGCCATCTTGCAATAACCCTACAACGGTTATGATGTCAGATGTTCGAAAGCAAGAAGTAGCAACAGTTATTCAAAAGCATCGTTTAATCTTGATTGAGGATGATATATATGCGTTTCTAACAGCAGGTATTATCTCTGATTATCAGCAACCAATGTTCAATTTACTTCCAGAACAAAGCGTATACATTTGCGGTACTTCTAAGTCGATATGCTCTGGGTTACGAGTTGCCTATATAGTCCATGGAGATGCATTCCGAGAGAAAATCTTACAGGCTATTTTTAATATCAATGTAAAAACTTCGTCTCTAGACGCAGAGATTATTACAGAACTGATTTTATCAGGAAAAGCTCATGAAATTGTTTCCCAAAAGCAACAGCTTGCACAGTCAGCAAATGATACTTATTTAAAATATTTTCCTCAAAGAGAGCAAATTGGACACCCTCTTAGCTTTTATCGTTGGCTTCCTATCGAAGAACATAATGATGCGCTACTATTGGAAGCAGATTTGGAGAAACACGGTATTCGGGTCTTTCATTCGGATCGATTTCTCAGTGGATCGACCACACCTAATAAGTATTTGCGTATTGCGCTTTCTTCTACAGAATCATTAGATGAGTTAGAAATAGGATTAGAAAGATTAAAAAATTATCTCTTATAATTCAACATGTCAGTTACCCGACGATTAAACTAAATCCTTGTCACTAATGATTTCAGTTATCTTTTTTTACTTACCAAGGAAAATAATTTCCAACTGAAAAAGAGATTATTTATTAAAAGTAGAAAAAAGGTAAATATAAAAAAGACTGCTCCTATGGCTAAGGAGCAGTCTTTTTTATAAACTTGTATTATTTTACTGTCAAATTTTTTTGATATCACTTTGATAATGCGTGCTCTTCAAATACATAAGAGCATCTATCAGTATGGCACAGTTGGGTGTTTACTTGAAATTAGGGATGCCAAGCTAACAGAAGTATTTGTTATAATTATAATAACAATAATTTTTAATAACACATATACTAATTCCAAACCGCACATAAAAGCTGCAAAGGGTACACTTTACATATAGTACTTATCTCTATCTTTCCAAATAAAATAACTACCATTTCAATTAATAAGATTCCAAAAAAGTAGACATCTTAAATGTAGATTTAATTAAGTATATAATGTGTTCTTATTTGTTTAGGAAATAAGATCCAAACAGCTATAGGTATAATAGTAAAATGAGATTAGTCATTTGGACAAATTCCCTTCTCCTCTAAATGACCTGAACGTTTTATCTTTGTCTGGAGATAATTCTCATTAAACTCTGAAATATCTCCCCATAAAGGCTTTCTACCTGAAACCTCCAAACCAGCATTTTTTAATGCTTCCAACTTTTTAGGATTATTGGTTATAAGTGTAACTGACTTAGATCTTAGTGCTTTCAGCACCTGTATCGCGTCATTATAGTTTCTAGAATCATCAACAAAACCTAGTTTTTTATTAGCATCAACTGTATCATAGCCATTTTCCTGAAGGATATAAGCCAGAGCCTTACTAAAGAGGCCAATTCCTCTTCCTTCATGATTGGCTAGATAAAACAATGCGCCTACTCCATGTTCCACAATCATTTTCATGGATTTTTTTAATTGATAACCGCAGTCGCATCGCTTACTACCAAATATATCGCCTGTATGACAAATGGAGTGCATTCTGATAATAGCATCATCATGATCTGAAAAGTCACCATATACTAACACACTTGATTGCTGCAATTCAGCTAAATTAACAGAAGATAATTTCTCGATAATTCTCTCATAGTTTTCTGTTACTTCGTCACAATTTAGCCAGCAATACCATTTAAACACTATTGTCTCTCCATATAAGTTCACTGGGAGTCGAATGGGGCCAACTAAATAAATGGCTCGTTTATCTATTTTTATTAATTGAATTTTATCCTCTAGAACTGAAAGAACTTTTGAATCAAACTTTGTTTGTGTCACAAGTTTCACTCCTTTTGTGAGTTATTGTAAGCATCAATGCCGAATTTATCCTCTAAAAGTCAGCAAAATTCTCTTAGATCTTATAACTATTTCACTTTGCTTATTCATTCTTAACTTTCTATTTACCTTTGTAAATAATGCAAGAAAATAAGAAGGGCATAATAATTGATTAACCAAGATGACTTTAATTTCTAAGATATTATCAGCAGTACATTGAGTTCAGGCTTCTTAATTTGAATAATCTTTATACTTCTTCCTTTAGATTATTTATAAAAAGAAAGCATTACTCCGAAAATTGAAGTAATGCACCCAGTAAATTATGATCTATTCTATAAAATTAATTTGTAGATGTTATATTTTCTGTATTTTGAACTTTAAAGATGCCAGACTCCTTTAATATTCAATTATTTGGCGATTACTAATTGAGTTTTCACAATAGTCCCGCCTATAAATGCATACAATAGAACAATTCCTTTTTATTTTGAATTATTTTGCTACTTCGTATTGCTGAGTTCCCTTCTTTTTAGGTTCAGTTTTCAAACTAAAATACAACGCTATAAACATTAAAATCATCCCTGCTAAACGTTTCATGTCAAAATGAATGACCGAATTTTCAAACCAGCCAAAGTTATCAACAACCATACCTGTTACTAATTGACCAACAATAATTAAAATAACGGCGGTACTTACTCCAATTTTTGGAACAGAAAGTATTGTTAAAACAACATATCCTACTCCAAAAAATGCACATAGAAGCTGCCAAGTAGGCACTTCAGATATAGCAATCATGTCTACCTTTCCGAATAATACAACTACAATTCCCATTATTACAGCCCCAAAGAAGTAGTTAACCATTGCACTTTCTAATGATCCGGCTTTTTTTGCAAAAGCTGGATTAATGGCAGACTGAGCTCCTAAAACGGCACCCGATATAAGTGTAAGAACCACAATAATAATACCCATTACATATCTCTCCTTTTAATATACAAGGTATAGCGATAATGCTAATAATACAATCGCAATACCCTTATTTTTACTAAATTTAATAGCAGAAGATCCAAACCAACCCTTATGTTCTATTAATGCACTCATAGCGATTTGGCCAAAAAGAGCAGCAATGACTGCAAGTCCTACTCCGATGACTGGTACACTAATAACAAGCATTAAATTATAGAAGCTACCTAAAGTGCCACCAAGTAATTTCCACTTTGGTACTTTAAATGTCTGACTTAGATCTCCTTTACCAAAGAACAAGGTAATGAGTGTTACTGTCATGAATCCTATCGTAAACATATAAAATGTAGTTTCTATTTCTCCTATATTTTCTCCCAATGTTCCACCGATTGCTCCTTCAATACTTAAAGAAGCCCCTGCTATAAAAGCTAACAAATAATATAATACTTTCATGAATACTCTCCTTTTAAATAATATGAATGCACATACATGTATAAATCGATCGTCTTTTTACACATGTCTAAAAAAGTGCTTTTTACTTCTTCTCTAACTTCCATTTAGACTTTCAGTTACACTTGCCCAGAATTGTTGGAGGTAACTGATTAGTCCTTCTTTTCCAAATTTCCCAGAACCTTTTTTATCCCCGAATACGTATTTAAGAAAGTCGAGAATATATTGTCTTCTCAATTCAATATTATAAATTCTCTTATTATAAAACCACTGCTCGATGGTATTATAGACACCCCGATTTATGCCATATTGACCTTGGCAATGTCTAAGAAAATGTAAATCCGTTTTATTGATAATTTTCTCTTGTATTTCGTTCATAACTATACTCCTCAACGTCAGTACTTTTAGATTAGATTTGGTCTTTGCTAATTCTTATCTAGACCAAAATTCACTGTTTATATGCACTTCAATTTATGAATACACATTTTAAGGAAATAAGAAATTTTTTCTACATTTATATGTGAAAGTTGTGAATTATACTTTACACCTTAGTCTTCTAAGACAACTAATTTAAATATCATTCACCCTTCTTGCTCATATTTTCACATTAATGTCTTTTATTCAGGTATATTATTAATTGGCTGTTAACTATTCTTAAGATTTGCTAGGATTTCATAAGAGCGCAAACGAGCCTGATGATCAAATATTTCTGTATGAGCCATTATTTCGTCAGCTTGTGTTTTTTCTAACAACTCAATTAGTTGATTCTTAACGCTAGATGCATCGCCGATAAGGGAAGCAAAAAGCTGTTCCTCTACTGCCTTGCGTTCATAACTGTTCCAAAGGCTATCCATATTCTCAACAGGAGGACGTAATTGTGCTGCTTCTCCACGTATTAGCAGTAAATACTTTTGATAAGAAGACGTTGCAAGTCTGTGTGCCTCCTTTTCTGTGTCCGCTGCGATAACGTTAACAGCAAGCATGACATACGGTTTATCTAATATATCAGATGGACGAAAATTTTTACGATAGGTTGACAGAGCTTCCTCCATATTTGCAGGAGAAAAATGACCTGCAAAAGAAAATGGTAATCCAAGCCGTCCAGCTAGTTCAGCACTATAAGTTCCAGATCCCAGCAGCCAAAGAGGAACCTTAGTTCCTTCACCAGGAATTGCATGGAATGTATGATTTCCATCTGAAGTAACTGTTCCTGAACTATATAGATAGGAAGATAGTTCTTCCAATCGTTCAGAGAAATCAGATTCACCGGCTAAACGTCGGCGAATTAGGTTCGCGGTTAACCCATCAGTACCTGGTGCTCGCCCTAATCCTAAATCAATTCGATTTGGAAAAAAGGACTCCAATGTACCAAATTGTTCAGCTATGGAAAATGGAGAATAATTAGAAAGCAACATAGCTCCAGATCCTATCCTTAACTTTTTCGTTACTGACGCCACTCGACCAATTATTAATGGCGAAGCTGAACTTGCCATTCCAGGCCAGTTATGGTGTTCTGCTAACCAATAACGCTTATATCCCCATTTTTCAGCATGTTGGGCTAAGTCAAGTGTGTTTTCAAGTGAATTTTTAGGTGATCCTCCTACTATGATAGGAGAAGGATCCAATACAGAAAGTGGAAGGTTTGATAAGTAGTTATCCATAAATATCTATCCTCTCCATATAAGTTTTTTAATTTAAAAATGATATTTCAGATTACAAACTAACCTTTCTATTTCTTGTGTGACAAATAGAAGAGTTAAAACGACTCCTTGCTATTGCTTAAAGACTAATCCTTTCAATGGTTCTATAGCTCTCTTTAAAGTAACATTATTCCTTAAATAAGGTTTTACCTTACATCAGCTTGAGTAAATATCGAAGAATAAGGAGAGTAGACTTTACACACCTGATTTTTTGAATAAAATTGTATTAGGATCTACTCAACTTGCTCTTCAATGAATTTAACATCTTTTACTCTTTAATCTTCAAGACAATTTTCCCTCGTGCATGTCCTTTTTCACTACGTTCATGGGCTTGGCGTACTTCTGATAATGGAAAGATAGTATCAAAATAGGCTTTAATAGTTCCTTCTCCATATAGATTTACAACATTTATGAGATCTTCTCGATTTAAATCTGTCCAAGTGAAATAAGCTTCAATATTTTTCTCCTTAGCTTTTTCTTTATCGATTTGGCTTCGAATGGAAATTAAACGCCCACCCTCTTTTAACACATTGTAGCTCTGTGCTAAAGTGTCTCCGCCTTGTGTATCTAATACAATGTCATAATCCTTTATCACATCAGCAAAGTTCTCCTTACGGTAGTCAATCGTTTTATCTGCACCAAGCTCTTTTAAAAATTCATGGTTATGTTCACTAGCAGTCGCTGCAACATATGCTCCTTTATACTTTGCCAATTGAATACCAAATACTCCAACAGCACCAGCTCCACCATGGATAAGCACGCGGTCACCTTTTGATATTTTTCCGTATTTAATCAACGCTTGATAAACAGTTAAACCGTTAATTGGAATGGTTGCTCCCTCTTCAAATGAAAGAGATTTTGGTTTTTTTACAACAGTTTGTTCATTCACTGCTATATACTCCGCATACCCACCATTACGATCCAAGCGCTGAGTTGCAATAACAGGATCACCTTCTTTTAAGGTTGTAACATTTTTTCCAATTTTGCGAACAACCCCAGAAACATCCCACCCTAAAATAAGAGGAATTGGGTAATCAATTTTACCTGCTTGTTCTCCAATGCGAACGTGCCAGTCATAAGGGCTAATCCCCGTGTTCTCAACCTCTATTAAGACATCATGATCTCCCACTTCTGGAACTGGAAGATCATACTCCTTTAATACTTCTGGTTCACCATATTCATTTATTGCAAATGCTCTCATCATTCTTCCTCCTTGTAAGTTTTAAATCTATTAAGCAAATCATTTGAACTAATTTATCATTGACTTAATTATTCTTATTCCCACTTTCAACTGTGTTGTTAATAGTTGATTCTACTATGCATAAATATATTTCTACGATGGCAATCAGCAGTTTATCTAGGAGTGATGGATTTTTGCATTAAATACTAGGCGCTGTATTCAAAATAGTTTTTTTCGTTTAGTATCCCTTTATTGTTTCCATCTAAATATTTTTGTCATTAGTGATCCATCCTGGAATATAGTGAAGCCACTCGAATTTCCATACACCTTGCTCACGACGTAGTCGACTTTCATAACGAGCACCAAAGATCTGAGCATCTAAGTTTTCTCTATTAGGAGTGAATGGTACAACACGATAAATGTCCATTGTGGCAGTATCTCCTGTAACATTCACTTTGAAATTTGTAGCTGCATGTTGCATATAGGGTTGTCCTGAACGCAAAATTTTCAACAAACTAACAATTTCTTTTCTTCCACTCATAGGACCAAACGGAGACATATCGGCTTTTGCATCCTCAGTAAATACAGTTGTTAATAAACTAAAATCAGCTTGATCCAATGCCCATGAATAACGAAGGTATGTTTCAGTCACCTGCTCTTCATCCGTGCCTCTATCATCTGGGTTTGGGAAGACTCTCCAAGGTGCATCTAACTCACTTAGAATTGTCGGAGTAACTACCTTTGGGTGCCAACCAACCGCACCATCAGTCAATTTCCAGTTTGTTACATAGTTACTATTGCCATGCTGCCAATCTAGTTCAAAGCGAAGATGAGAAATTTTCCATCCCTCAGTTGTATGCACATAGGTGTTAGCAAAGTGTCCACCGAACAAAAAGGTGTCCAACTCCCCTTCACCCATATCGTTCGCAAAAACCCCCATGAGATACGCACTTTGTTGAGCTTGTTCTTTAGATACAGCAACGTAAGAATTAGTTATTTTAAATCGTGCTATATCGATTGGAGTTCCTTCACGAACCAAACCTGTTACAATTTGATCCACACCTTTGAACTGCCCTAAGTTGCTGAAATTCACCTCTGCATCAGGTGTAAAGTAGCTTGTTATGGAAGCAGCATTATTTTCTTCAAGTGCTTTAGAAAAAGTGGCAAAGATTTCTTGAATCTCAGCACGTCCAGAATCGTATTGACCTGAACTGGTTTTAGAATGATTATTTGAATTCATTTTTATTTTTCACTCCTATTTGTGTTCTTCTAATTCTTTTAACAACTATTATTCTTCATCAAAAATTATGTGTCGGAAAATGAGGTAAGATGTCTTCTCCAATTTCCTGAATCATTTCTTCCATTGGCCGTTCAGCAAAGTAAGGGACAAATACCAAATGATTAACCCCTATCGTTTGGAATCTGTATAACAATTCCAATAAATGATTTCTTCCTAAACGGAATCCCAATGGAATTTGAGTTGGTTCTTCATCTTGATTTTCCGATAAATCGATATACAAAGTTTGAGTAAATGGCTTAAATACTCCTGGACTTTTTCTTTCCACTAATTCACGATAAGTTTGAACTAAGGAAGCTTGCTCTTGGATACCGCGTGGATATTGAATCCAGCCATCTCCATGCCCAGCAATCCACTCCATAGATTGTTGACTAAAGCCCGTCACCATTGTTGGAATAGTAGTCACAGGTTCTGGGATTAATTTCATACTGCTTCCATCTATAACCCCTAATTGAGATTCAATAGTTGGCCGTTCTTCCTTCAATAATCGCTCGAGAAAATCAAAATTCTGTTTAAATTGCTCTCCTCGACCTTCTCTTTCTATTCCTAAAGCTGCAAAATCTTTTTTTCGGTCGCCTGAAGCAACACCCATAATAAGTCGATCAGGAAACAACTGGTCAATAGACGTTGCTTCTTTTGCCACTCGAACCGGGTGGCGCAACGGAAGAACTACACTTGATGTTCCTAATGCGATATGATTTGTACGTGTAGCCAGATACGTTAAATAAATCCATAAATCATAAAGTTGCCCATGATCATTAGACTGTAAATCCTGCATCGTCACATCCCTCAACCAAATTGCCGAGAATCCGAAATCTTCTATTTTACGAGCAAGCTCAACTGTATTCTCCATTTTTGGAAGCTGATTTGTCATTGGTTCAAATGGCGTTAAAAAACCAAGCGTCATCTTATCTTTTTGATACATTCGATTAAAACCTTTATGCTGTTCTAGACTCATATAACTCCTCCTATTGTATTACAAATAAAATTTTTAATCGTTTAATTACCCTTTGAAAACTTAACTAACAGATAAATTTATTTACTAACTGCTTCTTTTAAAAGAGTAAATGTATATTTAAATATTTGTATTTACCGATATATAAACAAAAACTAACCTTTCTATTAGAAATGACAAAGTAATATATTAATCGACATATCTCGATATACAAATATTAAAGGTTAATTTTAATATTGTCAACCTAATATATTGTTCATTTTTTTGTTTATAAATAAGGTTGATTTTGAAAAATTTATAGTTAATTGGAGATCTTTATCCGGACCCTTTCTCAAAAGAGACAGAAAGTTATTTTCCTATCGAAAATAACAAAACAAGCAAAAATCGATATATTCCGATATGCAAATATTAAAGGTTAATTTTAATATTGTCAACCTAATATATTGTTCATTTATCTTTCAATTTATAAACGAACGCAACTTTTTAATTTTTTTGGCTAGCCGATAGTGTAGTTTGTAATCTCCTTACCGTAGATAAATTATTAGTTTGTCTTCTTCCTTACCCCACGTATGTTAATTTTTTATTATCACGATATACTTTATTGATTGTTCCTCCACCAAGACATTCTTCTCCTTGGTAAAATACAACTGCCTGTCCAGGCGTTACAGCACGAATTGGCTCATGGAAAGTGACTTTTATTTTTAAATCCTCTAACACTTCTACTGTTACCTTATCATCCGGTTGACGATAACGGAATTTTGCAGTACATTCAAATTTATCAGATGGAGCATCCTTTGAAATCCAATTGACATTATTGGCAATAATACTGTCTGAATAGAGTGTTTCTTGATGGAAGCCTTGTCCGACATATAGTACATTCCTTTCCAAGTCCTTACCGATTACAAACCAAGGATCACCATTTCCTCCCATTCCTAAACCATGTCTTTGTCCAATCGTATAGTACATTAAACCATCATGGTGTCCAACAACATTTCCGTCGAAAGTTTCCATATTTCCTTCTTGAGCAGGTAAATAACCACTTAAGAACTCTTTGAAATTTCGTTCACCGATAAAACAAATACCTGTGCTGTCCTTTTTAGATGCTGTTGCTAAATTAGCTTTAGTAGCAATTTCCCGAACTTTTGACTTTTCCATACCACCTATCGGGAACATCACCTTACTTAACTGATCCTCTGTTAATTGGTTAAGAAAGTAAGTTTGATCCTTATTTTCATCCTTTCCTCTTAACATGCTGACTTTACCGTTTTTCTTAACCACTTGTGCGTAATGTCCTGTAGCCACATAATCAGCACCAAGGCTCATGGCATGTTCTAAAAACGTCTTAAATTTGATTTCCTTATTGCACATTACATCAGGATTCGGCGTTCTTCCCACCTTATATTCATCCAGAAAGTAAGTAAAGACTTTATCCCAATATTGTTTTTCAAAATTCACGGCATAATAGGGAATTCCCAGTTGGTTGCAAACACGGATAACATCGTCATAGTCTGCTGTAGCTGTACAAACACCAAATTCGTCTGTATCGTCCCAGTTCTTCATGAATATTCCTATGACATCGTAACCCTGTTCTTTTAGAAGCAGCGCTGCCACAGAAGAATCAACTCCACCGGACATCCCTACCACTACACGCGTATCTTTTGGTTCTTTTTCCATTTGATTTATCCTTGCCTCTCTATGCAAATTATATCTAGAAAAATGTTTCCTAAAGGACAAACTATTGTTTGCTTTTCAAACTTCGTACAATTTTAGACAACTCCGACCCAACTTTTTTAATCTCTTCTTCTGTATTATTTAACCCAAAGCTAAATCGAACAGAATTTTTCGTTCTTTCCGAATCATGACCAAACATACTTACGAGAACATGGGAAGGATCGATAGAGCCTGCTGTACAAGCTGATCCACTTGAAGCCGCGATACCTGCCAAATCCAAATTGACCAGTAAAGCCTCAACATTTGTTCCAGGAAAGCTTATATTTAAAACATGTGGTAGCATATTTTCAATTAATCCGTTTTGCTTGAAATCAATTTTGTCCTTTTTTAAAACATCCAGGAGAATTTTCTTAAAATCCTGGTATTTTTGCCTTTTTTCCTGTCTCTCTGCAATTGAAATCTCTGCTGCTAGCTGAAATCCTGCGACTGCAGGAACGTTTTCTGTTCCAGCCCTCCGTTTTCTTTCCTGTTCGCCACCAAATAACCTTGGTGACAGCTGAATGCTTTTTTCCAAGTAAAGAAATCCAATTCCTTTTGGACCATTGATTTTATGAGAGGAAACAGACAACAAATCAATGTGTTGTTCCTTTACATGAATGTTCTCGATTCCATATGCTTGCACAGCGTCTGTATGGAATAGGGCTTGATGTTCTTTTAATATTGCGCCAATTTCCTTAATTGGCTGGATTGTACCCACTTCATTATTTCCATACATTATGGTTACAAGGATAGTATCTTCTCGCAACGCCGTCTTTAAATCTTCGAGGTCAATTACACCGAATTTATTGACAGGTAGGTACGTAACCTCAAATCCTTTTCTCTCTAGTTCTTCGCAAGCATGGAGCACTGCATGATGCTCTATTTCTGTCGTGATGATGTGCTTACCTTTTTTTTGATAACTTTCTACCACACCGAAAATTGCATGGTTATCGGCTTCTGTGCCCCCACTTGTAAAGATAATCTCTGACTCTTGAGCACCTATGCTTAATGCAAGGCTACTTCTTGCAGTATTCATAATTTTTCTAGCTTGTCTTCCGAACGAATGAATGCTGGAAGGGTTGCCGTATGATTGCTGCATGACTTCCAGCATTTTTTCTATTACTTTTGGATGCATGGGGGATGTTGCCGCATGATCTACATATATATGTTCCAACCGTTTCACCTACTTTGTTTTATTCAACTATTGCCTTTGCCATAGTAATAAAATTGGTATTGGCGATTTCTTTCTAATTATTTAAGGGGTTATTACTTCTACCTAAATCATGTAAACTCCCGATTGCTGCCTTTTTTATAACTCGCTAAATTACATCTAACGTGTTTAATTGCTTATGCATAAATAAAAGACCTTTGGCAAGTGCATTTATACGCTCCAGTACCTCTAAATCCACAATTTCATTTTGAGTATTAAAGTGAGATGTATGCAGATACACATGATGTGGTTCTACATATGCTCTGAAATAACTTGCAATTGGTTTCAACTGATGTTCTATAACAAGGTAATGCTGGTAAGTTCCTCCCGTCGCAACAAAGCCCATCACCTTTCCAGCAAAGGTGGCAGGAGGAAATAAATCAAATAAATTTTTTAATGCACCGGAAAGAGAAGCTTGAAATATAGGTGTCCCTATAACATAAAAATCGGCACTTAATATTTTATCTATCACCTTTTTTGTATCTCCTGTATACTCACTGATCTTGCGTCCATCGCTAAACTGTATGTTATAATCCTTTAAATCGAGCAATTCAACTTCTACTTTAGCATCAAGTTTTTTGACTTCTTGTAGTACTTCATTAACAGCAACTGCGGTTTTTGCGCCAATTATTGAACCCGAAATCCCTAAAATTTTCATATTAACTTTTCCCCTTTCCTTATTAGAGGTTTTCACCAACAAATTCTTCTAATCGTTTAATCGTTTCTTCGTTTCTGCGATAATAGGTCCACTGGCCAATTCGTTGCGCTTCTAAAAGGCCACTTTGTTGTAGAATCGATAAATAGTGAGAAGTAGTTGACTGACCTAACCCTGCTTTATCTCGTATATCTCCGACACAAACCCCTCCTTGAAAATTATCTACCTTATTGATGTGAACTTGAGGAGGGAAATTTTTTTCTGACTCTTTTAACATGTGTAAAATCTTCAATCTAGTTGCATTCGATAAAGCTTTAAACATTTCCATAATTTTTTCATCATGGACTACTTTCTGTTCTTTCATAATTTTTCTAACCCCCTTCCCTTTAGACAAGAAACCCTCTTTTTAGAAACCATGATTGCTTTAAAAACCTATCAAAACAGAGAACAATTATACACTGACTGCTTCTTTTAAAAGGGTAAAGGAACGTTTTCGTTTTTCAAAATCATAAATAGGTGTAATCGCCATCAGTTCATCGATGGGAAGCTGATCCGTTAACTCCTTTACTTTTTGAGCCACTGTTTCTTTCGAACCAATAATATACGTTTCTTTTACAGCTTCTATTTCTCTTCTATCAGCTGGGTTTAATACATGGGCTAGTGCTTTTTCAGGATCAACAAGACGTGTCAAATGTCCACGGTGTAAATAGTAGTTAAATCGTAGGGCGGTTTCTGCAATTTTTTCTGCTTCTTCGTCCGTATCTGCTACAATCACCTTCATTGTTACAAGTGCTTGTGGTTTATCTAAATATTTAGATGGCTTAAAATTGTCAACATATAATTTTAATGCCTGTTCCATTCCACCTGGCTGATAGTTAATGAATTGTGCGAATGCGTAAGGTAACCCTTTTTCTGCCGCCAAAAGAGCTGAAGAATTACTTGTTCCTAGTACCCATACATCCGGTTTTTTCTCTACAACAGGTGTAGATTGCAACCCTCTTAAACGATGATTATCTGGCAGTCTATCTTCTAGATATTCTAAAACTTCATCAATTTGTTCAGGGAAAATATCTACATTTCTTCTAGCTCTTTCTCCTTGTAAAGCCATCGACGATAGATGGTGGCCACCAGGTGCACGGCCTACGCCCATATCTACTCGTGCTGGCGCGAGAGCGCTCATAACTTTAAAATTCTCTGCTACTTTGTATGCACTGTAATGAGGCAACATCACCCCTCCTGTACCTACTTTTATACGATCTGTTTTGGCTAACAGATGACTAGCAAGGATTTCTGGAGAAGATCCTGCCAATGCATCTGTACTATGATGTTCGGATAACCAATAACGGTGGTAGCCTAACTTATCAACGTGTTTTGCCAACTCTACGGATTGAGCAAAACCTTCCTCTGCTGAAATATCTTCTAATAACTGTGTTTGATCTAATACACTGACTTTCATCCTCATATTCCTCCTATGTTATAAATAATAATCGTTAAATTTGGAAATCTATATTTATCGATATATTAAATAGTAAAGTGTTTATTTTGTCCACTGTTAAATTATCGAAATACTAATGAAAAAATAAAATTCAGCCAATTCTCTATAAAAAACAGCACTTCCGAACTTTCTCCTATAAACATGTGCGTAGTAATTTTAGTATTAGAGAGGGGGGGTGACTTACCTCACCCCCTAAAATTTTAAATATGCTTATTTACTAATTCAGCAAGAGCTTCTTTTGGTTGGTAACCCATAGCTTTATCAACAACTTTTCCATTTCTTAAAACAAGTAAAGTTGGGGTGCCCATTACACCGAATTTGCTTGTTGTTTCTCGATTTTGATCAACATCTACTTTGACGATTTTCACTTTATCACCGATTTCTCTGTCAAGTTCGTCTAGAACTGGAGAAATCATTTTACAAGGTCCGCACCAGGTTGCCCAAAAATCAACTAGGACAACTCCTTTGTTTGTTTCATTTAAAAATGTTTGATCAGTAGCATTTATAACTGCCATAGTAATTCCTCCTATATAGTAAAGTGAAATATATTTAAGTCTGACACCAACTTATAAAAATAATAATTACTCTTTTTTATTAATGATTTTAAATTTAATGCAGATATTGATGCATGATATTTGGTTTATTAATTAGCATTTTTCCCCAACCTAGCAACTAGAGTGCTCACTATTGTCTTCATTAGAATTTGGATATGCATATAATTTTTATGTTTTAGATATATTATTAGACACTTTTATCTAATATTTATTTGTATTCAAAGAACTTATTAGTGGGTTTTCTATCTCTAGTTATTACCAATTGCTATTCTCCGGTCAAGATATTACTACCACAGCTTTGGCTTAGAGCCACTCACACTACGGTCTACACTAATACCCAAATGTCCTAAAACCATACATTCATCACTTTAAGTTTTGCAACTAACTTATATTGATAACAAATACTAGTAAGAATTAAAAAAGAATCCCTACCTAGCACGCGGGTACTGCAGTGTTACAACGTTTAGTAACAGTGTCATCTACCTTTATCTACATATCTATTTTGCTTAGCTTAAAGGTTCCGCATAACCTATTATGCTAACATTTCCTCTAATAATTTTGTTTTATCTAATACAATAAATTCCTCCTTATTATTTATTAGTAACAACAACTGTTCTATATCTATGAATCCAAAAAAATCGATATGAAACAGTTGTTGTACTCTAAGGAGATAACGAAAACATTTTATTAATCGATATTTCCCGATATGCAAATAATACAACCTCATTTTTATATTGTCAACAACTATGCAATTGCATTATATTTCAAAGCAGTACTGAATTAGAATTTTGGGATTATACAAAATATAATAGAAACTTTAAACATATATAAATAGCTGCGCTCATGCAGTTACTTGTCTCTGGCTAGGGTAGTATTATACTTCAAGCTATGCTAAAGAATAGCCTTCTTTCCATTTACTCTTCTTTTTAATTTTACTGGATATACCCGTTCTTCCTTAACAAGTTAAGCTAGGATTCGATAACAGCGCTATCGTAATTATTTGGAAATCGTGAGATCGAGGCTTTGCACAAGAAGAACTTTTGAGTCTAAACTATCGGAGTGAATTAAACTATATAAAATAGGTTTATTACCGCATCATAATAGAGATTATCGGCATTAAAAAAGAATCTTCAATCGATCAAGATTCTTTTTCGAAAGATACCTCAGTTACTTTAATTTCAAAGAAAAATGAACTTTACTTTATACAAAGATCAGTATATACAATTAGGATTATTTGTTATTTTTTTCAGGATCACTTGTTTGCCTAATTGATTTTTCTATTATGTTTTGAAAGCCATAAATGATAATAGCAAAACCGACGCATATAAAATACCAAATTGTATGAGTTACTTTTTTAAATTTAAATATGCCCACTTTTTCCCAAATCGAGCCGATGAAGAAAGCATTTACAGAATCTAACACCACATTTGTTAGTAAATAAAGTGGAAATTTCTTATATGTTAGCTTAAATATCCAAAGTGTTGCCACAAAATATGGACCTAATATATAAGAAAAATCTACAGGACCAGGAGACAGAGGGTTTTTATTTACCCACCACTTTCTCTTATTAGCAACTAGACTAAATAAACTTATGACTAAATTGGTAAAACATGCCACAGGCAAAAACCTGAAAAAGGACTTTTTCCCCATGAAAGGAACCGTCATCCATGGAAGAACTATCATCCATAAAGAAAATATTTTTTTTTCATTGTACTTATTCATAAATTTCTCCTTAAAACTAATTTTTAAAAGTGATGTTACTGCTAAGAAGTTTTTGCAATAGCAAACCGATTAATACACCAGGTATTACAAAAATGATCGGTAACCATACAGGTCCTAGTAGTACTCCAAAAAGCTTAGTGCTTTTTGAATAGATTAACCCTACAGTGACAGAATAAGCACAAAAAGCAAATGGAAGAAAGGAATACGGTTTTTTTGCGTTCTTTGCGTCTTTGTAGGCATCCCACATTGCGAAGAAATATAGACAGGGATAAAACATTAACCATTGATAATTGGTTTGTTCGATAGCAGATAAAATATCTCCGTTAAAGCTTAATACAATGACTTGATTAAAATTAGCTTGTACGTTGATTAGAAATTCTAAGAAAATGAATATAAAGCCCTTAATTAATTTTCTGTTCAGTATTTGACCAAATCCAGGAAGGGCAATGCTCCAAAATAATTGTTCCATTCATATTATTCTCTCCTCATAAAGATAGTGTTGATATACTAAAACTTTCCCAAAAGAAAAGAAAATTATGTTCCTTTTTAATTGGAAATCAATATCAAAAAATCATATGTTTTCTTAATGTCAAAATTAATATTATAATCTTCAATAGTTTCTTCAATAATTTGTTCAAGCGTTCCAATTACTTGAATGAAAAGAAGTTGTACTTCACTTGTTAGCATTACATAAATACAGCCCTTATCTTAACCATACCTTTTGGATTCCAGGCTAACGACCAACCTAGCCATAACACTTTAACTGGGCTGAGCCAATCCTATGCTAAGTTATAAATCTTACGTATTAAGTTTACCAAGATTATTAGTTTTAGTATTAGTACTTATTGGTGTTATTATAGTTCAAAGATTTTATAACAGATTAGACAGATAGAGTATCCTTTATCAATCATTTTCGTTTACAATATGTGCAATACTAGTTGACTCTTTATTGTGACTATCAGTTCCTTCCTTGTAAAAACAGAAAATATACTATAAAAAAGAAGCCTTAGTTCTTATATAACAAGGCTTCTTTTTGGCGAATTTTTCTTTATCTAAACCTAATTTATTTAATGGCATAAAAGTAAAGATACTCTCTATAGAAATTCTTTTTTTAGTGTTAGTCAAATAAATAGACAAAGATTTTAATCTTTATGAGACGAATTTACAGAAATAATTATTATCAACTTCTCAAGATATAACTATAAATTATTATATATTGGAACATTTAATCTCCTAAATAAATGTTCCAATAATACCTAAAAATAACACAATTAAAAAGTTGAATTACTCTTAATTTATTGATTTATAATTTTTCTTTAAAAAGTACCTTTAGTATTCTTCACTATTGCTTTCGAATACTTCTTTAAACTCACCATATAAAAAACAAGGTACCGATATATCGATAAATTCAAATTTATCGATATATCAGTGAGCACTATTTTGAAAATAATAAAAATATTGTAATCTAGTACTTAAACATTAGCTATTCATATTAATTTATCAACTTTTCCAATTCTCTGTTTAAGCACGTGCGAAGCTTACGGGGCAGAAAACGACGAATTTCTTCCTCCTTATAACCAACTTGCAACCGTTTGTCATCCTGAATGATTGGACGACGCAATAATTGGGGGTACTTTATTATTAATTTATAGAATTCATTTAGCGAGAGAGATTCAATACTTACATTTAACTCCTGAAAGACTTTTGAATGCGTTGCAATAATCTCGCTAGTACCATCTTCTGTGAAACGAAGAATAGATTTAATATCATCAATTTTAAGTGGGTTAGATAATATGTTTCTTTCAGTATAATCAATATTATGTTCATCAAGCCAAGCTTTTGCTTTTCGACAAGAACTACAGCTCGATGAAGTATACAAAGTCACCATACTTTTACACACTCCTTAAATATATTTTCTGCAAACATACAATCTCATCTCTATCTCAACTTTAAGCAGATTACCCAATATTCGTTAAATAATTGTTCCTTTATGTTATAACAGTTCTAAATCTTTAAAAAGGCAATAAAAAAATTAGAGATTTCTCATGAATTATACTGTAAATCTAATCTTTACAGTTCGTCAAGTCAACTGTAAATTTGTGGTTTTATTATGTCGCTTTAATGAGTTTATAAACAATTTCAAGCTACCAAGAATTCATTTAAAAGAAGAGCTCTCTAATAGATAAAAATTAGAGAGCTCTTTTATAATGAGAATAAGTAGCTATTTACTTATTCTCATTATAGGATTCTGTTCTGGATACTCTACCGGTATGGTTGAAAATGTAAACAAAAATCATAAGATGTTTTAATCCCTGTTTCAAAAGTAGGGATAATTTCTTTTACTCCGTTAGGTTTTTAGTTTCTTTCATTTGAACTTATTTTTGAAAATCATCTGCATACTGTTTTGAAATAGTCGTTTCTTTTTTTTATGTTATTGGAGCTTCTAATACCCAATGAAGGTTTCGTAACATGCCTCTCCTCACAACTATTATCTATTACAGCATTTTTCAGCGCGTGACCGTCTAATCTGCTACCGGAACATTGAGAGCTAGCTTTCTTTATGTTTCGAGCTAGTGGCACTTGGTAGCCAGCACCGATAAGACCTTCGCCTTCTGAAGAGACATCAAACATATCTAAGCCAGCTTCTTGATAACCTTTTGCAGATACTCGCATGATTAATGGCATATCTTCTGATATCTCAGCTTTCGCTCTTTCAATAATTTCTCGATCAAACTTAGTAAGATTCTTTCCATACTCATCTTCTCGCTTATTCGTTAATGGAAGTAGAGCTGATGAATTAAATACCCATGAGCACCGTGAATTTCAATAGCATCTAAGCCAGCTTTTACAGCACACTGTACGGCTTTACTAAATCCATCTACCATTTTTTACTTCACCTGTTAAAAGAGCTCTAAGTATTTTTAATCTTTCATCAAATAGAATAGCCGAAGGAGCAACTGGTACTTCGGCACCTCCAGCCTTACAACCAGCGTGAGAGATTTGAATTCTCACTTTAGCTCCATAACAATGACAAACTTCTACGATTCGTACTAAAGCAGGAATCGTAGAAGCTTGTACTAACGCGGTAACGCTATCGAAATAGATACTGATTAAATAATGAAATCTTAATTCTTTAAATACTGTGTAGCTACTTCAATAAGCTGGCTGCCCAATCAAAAAATAAAAAAGAACCCTACTGCAATTAATCATTTGAAAACTTTGCGTAACACTTGTTTTCAAAAGAAGCTTAAGAAGTCTGTCTTTTTATAGAATAAGAATATTAGAAATATTAAAGGAGTGTATTTATGTCTAATAAATATAATGAAGATAACATTGGAAGTATATTTACAAGTCAAACTAAATTTAAATTGTAAGATTTCTACACATATCTGATTTGTTAAGATTAGAGACTTTTCGTTTGACATAGAATGAATTCTGCGTTTAAATTATATGCACATGCATACAATAGTGGTTTTTAGCTAATTAAGTTAAAAATGTATTCACATACTTTTAAAAGAAATTTCCACTCAAGTCTTCTATTGCAAACTACAAAAAATTAATATTCTAGTTTTTCTTTTTTAGTTGACGTAGAAGAAATAACATGATAAAAATGTATGTGCATGCATTCACAAGTGGTTTTATTTTTTATGCATGCGCATGCAAATATTTAAGGAGGATATTCATCATGAAAAAATATGAAAAACTTTTCGAACCTTTTACTTTCCCATCTGGAGTTACAGTCAACAATCGGATTTTTATGGCTCCTATGACAACACAATCTTCATTTGAAAATGGAGCGATAACAAGTGATGAACTTGCTTACTATGCAGAACGTTCGGGCGGAGTCGGAGCAGTAATTACCGCAGTTGCATATGTCACTTATGAGGGGAAAGCATTTCCCGGAGCTCCGAGCGCAGACTCAGACAAAATGATTCCAGGTCTTACAAAATTGGCGAAGACTATTCAAGATAAAGGATCAAAAGCGATTCTTCAAATTTTTCATGGAGGCCGAATGGTTTTACCTCAAACTATTGGAGGAAAAACACCCGTAAGTGCAAGTGCTGTCCGTGCTTTAAGAGATGAAACTGTAACACCTAGAGAAATGACAGAAGAGGAAATTGAAAATGTAATTAAAGCTTTTGGAGAAGCAGCACGCCGAGGTATTGAGGCTGGTTTTGATGGAATAGAAATTCACGGAGCAAATACTTATCTTATCCAACAATTCTTTTCCCCACATTCAAATCGTCGAACAGATAACTGGGGAGGAACTTTAGAAAAAAGAATGAGATTTCCATTAGCAGTTGTGGAATCTGTTTTAACTGCAGTGAAAGAACACGCAAAAAAACCATTCATTGTAGGCTATCGTATTTCACCAGAAGAACTGGAAGAGCCAGGTATAACAATAGAAGATACATTCCAATTACTTGATCGATTGGTAGAAGAGAAACTAGATTACATTCACCTTTCTTTAGGTAATATCTGGAGAGGGTCTATTCGTAACAAGGAACAAACAACACCTCTTATTGAACTTATCAACGAACGAATTGGTCATAAAATCCCACTTATGGGTGTTGGTTCTATCAAGCATCCAGATGATGCTTTAGAGGCTTTAGAAAAAGAAATTCCATTAGTAGCTGTAGGTCGTGAACTTATTGTAGAACCTAAGTGGGTTCAAAAAGTAAAAAACGATGAAGTAGAAACAATTCGTCAAAGTATGTCTTATAATGACCAAGAGAAATTAGCAATCTCACCTGCAATGTGGGAATATATTTCAGCTGTTCCTGGATGGTTCCCTATTGAAGAAAACGAAAAACAAGGTAATAGTAATAACGAACCTTGGATGAATCCAAAGAATTAATCTAATCTTTTCATTCCAACAAAGAACTCCCTTTTACAGGGCGGTTCTTTGTTGAATTCTTTTTGTGAGTATCCTGTTAGATTTAATGTTAGGGGGTAGGATAAAATGAATTGATTCGTAAAAAGGAAAACTATTTTCAAATGATAAAAAACAAAAAGATCTAATAAGCAGTTGGCTGTATTTAACACAATTTTATGATACTGTTTCAAAAGATCTTGAAAGTGCTCTTAAAGAACAACACCAAATTGCTTTGAAAGAATTTTATGTACTATTGTTTCTTTCAGAAGTACCAGATAAACAATTACCTCTCCAAGAATTACGACGTAAGGTTAGACTCAGTCAAAGTGCTATGTCTAGACTTGCAGCCAGAATGGAATCTAAAAGCTGTGGTGTAATCAGAAGGTATGGATATGGTGATGATAAACGCGGGTTTATACAGTAATGACAGATAAAGGTCAACATTTTTTAGAAGAAGTTATGGAAACAGTTGAAAAACGATGGGAAAAGCAATTGAACAGTGGGATATCAACTTTAATCTTACATCCCTACTTAATATTTTTAATAAAAAATTATAAAGTTCCTAGAATAGTTTATTCTCTAAGTTAAAGATAAACACTGCTACCGATGTTTATCTTTAACTTAGAGAATTGACTTAAGGATGATTCATAGTAAATACTACATTGTTAGCTTATATATATCGGTATTTCTGAATAAATCTATGTATATTATATCTATATTTCCAGATTAATAGATTAATTAGATATTAATAATTCTAAATTTCTAGCATCACGAAAAACTACAAAGATATTTTTAAAGTTTTCTTTAAAAGAGAAGACTCATTTTTTAAAGATTAGAGATTAAGGAGGTGATTTTATATATGTAAAACATGCAGCTATAAACAGGGTTATACATTATAGCTATAAGAGAGGAATTATATAAAGCAACTTCTTATTATAGAAGGATTAAAGGAAGGGATGAAAAAATGGACATCTTATTAGCACTTCTCCCAGCTTTATTTTGGGGGACTATCGTTTTATTTAATGTAAAGCTCGGAGGCGGACCATACTGTCAGACACTAGGAACAACAATTGGAGCTTTAATTTTCTCTATTGTAATCTATTTTGTTATTCATCCGGTCCTATCTCCAGTCATTTTCATTGTTGGAATTGTTTCAGGTTTATTTTGGGCACTTGGTCAAAGTAATCAGTTAAAAAGTATTGAGTTAATGGGTGTTTCAAAAACAATGCCAGTTTCAACAGGCATGCAATTAGTTGCAACATCATTATTCGGTGTCATTGTATTTCATGAATGGTCAACAACAATATCAGTTTTATTAGGCATTCTTGCTCTTATTCTTATCATTATCGGAATTATTCTTGCATCATTAGGTGATAAAAATGAAGAACAAGTTGAACAGGGAGGAAACTTTAAAAAAGGAATTCTAACCCTTTTAGTTTCTACTTTTGGATATTTAGTTTACGTCGTTATAGCTCGACTATTTAATGTAGATGGATGGTCGGCACTTTTACCACAAGCAATGGGGATGGTGATCGGAGGTTTACTATTAACGTATAAACATAGACCCTTTAATGTGTATACTCTTAAAAATATTCTTCCCGGTCTAATTTGGGCAGCTGGAAATATGTTTTTATTCATATCTCAACCAAAAGTAGGAGTCGCAACAAGCTTTTCATTATCTCAAATGGGTATCGTCATTTCAACTATTGGTGGGATTCTTATACTGGGAGAAAGAAAAACCAAACGTCAGCTCATTGGTATTGCGATTGGAATTATCTTAATTATCTTGGCTGCGGTATTTTTAGGGATAGCCAAGGCATAAAAAAACACCATATTATTTTTAGGAGGAATTTATAATGTATACAGATTTAAAAGATAAAGTAGTTGTTATTACAGGGGGATCAACAGGTTTAGGTCGCGCAATGGCTGTTCGTTTCGGTCAAGAAGAAGCAAAAGTTGTTATTAACTATTACAACAATGAAGAAGAAGCTCTAGAGGCGAAAAAAGAAGTAGAAGAAGCAGGCGGACAAGCAATCATCGTTCAAGGCGACGTAACAAAAGAAAAAGATGTAGTGAACCTTGTTCAAACAGCTATTAAAGAATTCGGTACATTAGATGTTATGATTAACAACGCTGGTGTTGAAAGTCCATCACCTTCTCATGAGTTATCATTAGACAACTGGAATAAAGTAATTGATACAAACTTAACAGGTGCGTTCTTAGGAAGTCGCGAAGCGATTAAATATTTTGTTGAAAACGATATTAAAGGGAACGTCATTAACATGTCTAGTGTACACGAAATGATTCCTTGGCCATTATTTGTTCACTATGCTGCAAGTAAAGGTGGTATAAAACTAATGACGGAAACATTAGCCCTTGAATATGCACCAAAAGGTATCCGCGTGAATAACATTGGACCAGGTGCGATGGATACACCGATCAATGCAGAAAAATTTGCAGATCCAGAACAACGTGCTGACGTAGAAAGCATGATTCCAATGGGTTACATTGGTAAACCAGAAGAAGTAGCAGCAGTTGCAGCATTCTTAGCATCATCACAAGCAAGCTATGTAACAGGTATTACATTATTTGCAGATGGTGGTATGACAAAATATCCAGAATTTCAAGCTGGAAGAGGCTAATAAATTGACTGAATTGATATTATCAAAACTATAAAGTAATTATAGGAAGAAAAAAACCAAGTGTATTAGGGGACATTCCCCTAATACACTTGGTTTTTTCTTGTTTATGTTGGGAAAAAATAATTATCATATATGGTAGTGATTTTTTATAGACTTAAAAGAAATATTAATTAGTGACATAAAACTCTGGTGGAATTGAATCAAAATGTCTTCTGTGATACAGCATAGGCTCTCTTTTTTCGATTTGAATATCGACAACCTTTCCAATTAAAATAGTATGATCTCCAGCTTCTATCGTTTGAAACGTGTGGCATTGAAGAATTGCAAAAGCCCCTTCGATGATTGGAAGGTTCTGTTCTGAGCACTTCCACTCACACGTACTAAAACGATCAACATTTTTACTGGAAAAATTTTTACATAATTCTTGCTGATTACCTGCTAAAATGTGTACAGCAAATTTCCCTCCATCTATAAAAGAATTTAGCGTAGTAACTTTGTGATCTATGGACCAGAGTACTAGAAGAGGATCAAGTGAAACAGAAGCAAATGAATTTACAGTTAAACCAACCGGTTTTCCCTCTTTATCCATTGTAGTGATCACGGTTACTCCAGTTGGATAATTCCCCATTACTTCTTTGAATAAATTTTGATTGATTTCTTTTAACATCATAAATCTCCCCTTTTTTTATTTGTAATTTTTACGACTATCACAATCTCCTATTTAATGACCATATATATAGTTGCTAATTCATACCGGGAGTTGCGCCTTTTCACTTCCTGCATAAAAGTAGTTAACATACAGGCATCGTTAACAAAATATAAATAACACCATCCGACCAAGGTTCACAATCTCATTTTAAAATAGCCTCACTAAATTCCTCGCGCATAACTGTTAGTAATCACCACAGCTACCTTATCCTATTTATATTTCTAAATACTATTTTCCTAGTGTTATCAATCACCAATTCTAGGCTACGTTTTAAAAAATCAACAATAACCATGTAGCAAGATTACGTGTCACAATTGATCTTAATATTTCCTTATAACAATACATAGATGTCCTAATGTCCTTACTTTTCCAAATCTAACCTCAGTCATCTGTATTCTTACTTTTTCTCTTTACTTCTTCTCTATTGAGCAACTTTATATTGAGTCCAAAATTCATTTAATTGTCCCGTTACTCCCCCATGACCAAACTTTATTTTCTCATTACAACTTTGGCATGTTCTATTGAATAGGAGGAAACTCAGAATTATCTCTCTGCGTTGTATAATATTATGAATTCCTTGATCATAGAACCACTGTTCCACTGTGTTATACACTCCCCTATTTATTTTATATTTTTCATTACAAAATCTAACGAAAAGCAAATCTGGCATATGAATGTGAAGACGGATATCAGTTTGGAATTCTCCCATAAATCCCCCTCTATATTAGCAGAAATGTTCTTCTTATATTAAAGATTGGACTATTCTTGACTATACCTTTTTAAAACGCTCATCCCTTATCTTGACTACTTTTTCAACGTCATCATTGAGTTGCTGTATAAGCTGATATTTTGACTTGAAAGCTATTTCATCCCGAATAAAAAATATTATCTTTATACTTAATGAATCACCATAAATTTCTTGGTTAAAATCAAGAATATGAACCTCATAAGAAACGCTTGGTACTATTTCTTTGAATGTCGGCCTTATACCGATATTCATTACTCCGTAGTACATAGATCCTTTATGATAAACTTCTACACCATATACTCCCCCTGAAAGTCCTGTTAGAGATTCTTGATTTATATGAAGATTCGCTGTTGGAAAGTTGATTGCTCTACCTATTTTACGCCCATGAATTACTTTACCTTTTAAAAAAATAGGTTTACACATCTCAGGCACTGTCATCCTTTCACCTTACTTTCTTAATGTTTTCAGCTTAGAATATCGAGCAAACTACCAATCAATTTCTAAATATCAATTCTCTCTTTAAAAAACTCGAGATAGGAATATGGACTTATTTATTTAATTTTTCGATATTAATACCTTTAGAGCCTTTTCACGAGTAGCATTTCCAAACACATCATATGCTTCCATAATATTATTCAACTCAAAACGGTGTGTAATTAATTCTTCGGGATGAAGTCTCCCTGATTTGACCGAATCAATCAACATGGCTGTAGAACTCGTATTTACAATACCACTTCTTAAAGTGATATTTTTCCCCCATAGTTTGTCTAAGTCGAAATTTACAGGTTTTCCATGAATACCGATGTTCGCGATATTTCCACCTATACCCACAATATGTTGACAAATTTCAAAGGTTGCTGGTACTCCTACTGCTTCAATGGCTACATCTACACCCCGCCCATCTGTAAGCGCTATCATTTTTTCTACTGCTTTTCCATCACTGCTGTTTACCACATGAGTTGCTCCGAATTTTTTCGCCAGTTCCAATCGATTTTCATCCAAATCAATAACAATAATTTGGGCTGGAGAATACAATTTCGCTGTAATGACACTAGCCAATCCAACTGGACCTGCCCCAACAATTCCTACTCTAGACCCTGGCTTGACTTCGCCTCGAGTCACACCCACCTCAAAAGCCGTAGGCATTGCACAACTCATCATGACTAAGGCATCATCGTCAACATTCTCTGGAACTTTAAAAAGACTGGTATCTCCATAAGGAATACGAACATATTCTGCTTGGGTTCCATCAATAGTGTGTCCTAAGATCCATCCTCCATTTTTGCAGTGGGAAAACAATCCTTTCTGACAACTATCACATTGTCCGCAATGGGTAACACAGGCAATGACAACTTTATCCCCAACAGCAAAGTTTTTGACCGCAGAACCTACTGATTCGACAATCCCTACGCCTTCATGACCTAACGTAAGTCCGATAGGTGCTGTTGGAACATCTCCTTTAAGTATATGTAAATCACTTCCGCAAATAGTCGTCTTTACTATTCTGACCAAGACATCCGTTGGTTCTTGTATAGTAGGAATTGGTTTTTCTATCCATTCTTTTTTTTCAGGTCCTTGATAAACTAATGCTTTCATAAATTTCTCCTCCTTATTTTTTAACATTATAAAAACTGTATTACCTATTTTCTGTTTAGAAATATGAGTGATTTAAATACAATCGTTATTTACCTTGTGTACAGTTTTAGAGCTTAAATTAAGTGTACATTATTTAAGTGGAATTTTAATCCGTGCAATTAATAAAGAGCGTCATATTAAATGTACGGATTGTTAAAATCTAGACTGAATAGTAAATCGTTGACCTTGACGGTATAATAAATACAATAAAATGTTAATCTATTTTTTACTGTTTTATATTATATAAGGGGAATCATGTAGATCCTTATACCTTCCAAATTGTAAACTCTTCCGTGGTACTCTTCTATATTTATTTTCTAAAAGCATTCCCCCTTCCAACTCCCGAATGTCATTATTTTAAAAAGCACCCTTAATGCTAAACTTTTTATCTATTCTATACTCCATGAATCACTCCTCTCTAAAGGATTCTTCACACAGCGCTATGGCTATCGTATTTCCATCAGGATCCTTACAGAACAGTTTATTTTGACCTACTACATTGCAATATATCTCATATAAGGTAATATCCTCTTTAATCAAGGACCACTTGAGAGATTCATAAACCTCCTTACTCCCTACTTCAAAAATCCAATGGGTATCAGATAATGAAATGATAGACTGCTTCGATGAGATAAACCCTTTGTTTGATTTAAGTATAAAATCAATATAAATATTCCCACACTGGTATCTTCGATTAAATCCCCAATCCCTTATCTTTTTCAACCCCAATATACGTCCGTAAAAGTCATTTGCTATCCCGAAGTCTGAAGTTGGTATCTGAAGTCGGCTAATGTTTTGGATGCAAGTCATACAATCACCTCCTTACTAGTAATAAGAAGTAGTTCGAACAAATAGTAAGTTTCATTATAAATGTAACTTCAAAAGTAAAGGGATAGGCTTCATGCCTGTAATCAATTCGCCTTTTTAAATAATGTTAATTTTATTTACAATTACAGAAACCAGTCTCCTATCTCCCCTATTCGTTAAAACTAACCTACAACTATCTATATTGCAAAATTCGTGCCAGGCATTTCTACATGACAAAACAGGAAATATTGGTGAAAATTTAGGGTTACCCTGGTCTAAATTTAGAAAATGGATTAAATTTAGACCAAACTAGTGGAATTAAGTGATTACAGTAGTTTGTTTGATATTCTCATTAAAAGAATGGTATGGCGGTTTATAGATGAACCGTTTAAAATATTCTTAATAATGAGAAATTTAAAAATACATGATATGGGGGATAGAGACATGGTTTCAAATATAGAAAAAAATTCAATTAAAAAACAGGAACGTGAATGGGAGAAGCTTTTTAATGCCTTTTATGATGGTATTTGGGTGACAGATGGGGAAGGACGTACTGTAATGATTAACCATGCGTATGAACAATTAACAGGTGTTAAAAAGGAAAACGTTTTGGGGAGATTAGCTCATGATTTACTGAATGAAGGAATCTTAGCTCAATCTGCTATTCCAGGAGTCATGGAAACCCATAAACCTGTAACAATAATCAACAAAATAAATAATAAACGCTTGTTAGTCACTGGAGTACCGGTGTTTCAAGATGGTAATTTGTATCGCATTGTATGCAATGTACGGGATATTACACAGCTAACCGATCTCCAAAAAGAAATTGAAATAAAGGATGAGATAATTAATCATTATGAGAGTGAAATTATGAAATTCAAGGATACTTTGAATCAGATCGACAGCTCTCCAGTGATCAGAACCAGCCAAATGAGGAATTTATATGAATTGGCCCAACACGTGTCTGCTACTTCATCTACTATAATAATTTTAGGTGAATCTGGAGTAGGAAAAGAAGTGTTAGCAAACTGGATTCACCAGAATAGCCCACGCCGGGATAAACCCCTCATTAAAATTAATTGTTCTGCTATACCCGAAAGCCTAATTGAAGCAGAATTATTTGGATATGAGCAAGGCGCCTTTACGGGGGCCAATAAGCGTAAGGCTGGCCTTTTCGAAATGGCTGACAAAGGTACTATATTTCTGGATGAAATCGGTGAGCTCCCGCTTAATATGCAGTCTAAACTTCTTCGTGTGCTTCAGGAAAAAGAAGTACAAAGAGTGGGAGGGGGAAAAACAATCTCTATTGATGTCCGGATAATTTCTGCAACGAATAGATCTTTAGATAAAATGATTTCTGAGGGATTATTTCGTGAAGATCTTTACTATCGTCTCAATGTTATTCCATTCGTTATGCCACCCTTACGCGAAAGAAGCGAGGAAATTCCAATTTTGGCCGCCCATTTCCTTAATCAATTTAATCAAATGTACCAGCGCCAAGTAGAAATTGGACCAGTAGTAGTCCAAAGGATGATGCAATATAATTGGCCAGGCAATGTGCGGGAGCTAAAAAATATAATTGAGAGATTAGTAGTGATGTCAAAGGATAATCAGATGAGCTTGGATCTTCTTACCGATTACATAGGAAAGTTTAAAGCATCGACGCCTTTAGCAAGCAATAAACCAGGAAAATCCTTAAGAGATCATATAACAAACTATGAAAAACAGATAATCTCTGAGAATTTACAGAAAGCAAAATCTATTCGACAAGCAGCTTCGGTACTAGGAGTTAGCCACTCTACATTGCTGCGCAAAATACAATTATACAAGTTGGACTATCGGTCTCTTATAGGACTAAAGAGATAACGAAATAAATTTACCGATAAGCTTCTGTAAATGCTAAATTAAAACTTATTCAACGAAAGAGGAGTCCTTACAATTAATTTCTTGTAAGGATCTTTTATTTTATAGGAATATTAGGTTTGTAGTGCCTTCATATTTTTCTAAAATAGCACTTTTCAATACCCTCCAGCAAAGCTTCTGTAATTGGTGTTTTTATGAACCATATTTGTTCATTATTCGACCACTTTTTCCTTCTCTCCCATCGTATTTTTATATTATTGGTACATTTTTAGACCATGTAATCTTTAATTTTGTAACTAAATTAATTGATTCCTCTAAAAAACATACTACTCTAAGACCTGGCATGTAAATTGCAAGTAGAAATATACGAGAGTAATTAATAATATTACGCAAGACAATCCAAAAGAGAAAGGAGAAAAAATAGTATGATTACGGGAGGAATAATAATGAAAACACAAGATTCAAGTACAGATGTAAGAAAAATATTGGATATCGTAAAATACTTAGCCTCTGAAAATTTTGCACCAAGAGCAAGCATGTATGACAGAGAGAGTCGCTTCCCTTATGAAAATTATCAAGATTTACATGAACATGGACTTATTGGTTTAGTGGTTCCAAAGGAATATGGAGGATTAGGTGCTGATTCTTTCTTGATGGGCGAAGTTTTGAGGGAAATTGCTAAAGCAGACGGCTCCACCGCGAATACCTTTAATATGCACTGTACTGTCATCAATATATTGAAGGAAATGGCAAATGAAGAACAAAAGAAAAGACTGTTTACCGAAGTCGTCAAGGAAGGAAAGCTCTTTGCCTCTGTGACTAGCGAACCGACAAGTAGTCTACGCGGCAATTTCCGACCTAGTACAATTGCTCGAAAAGTAGAAGGTGGCTACCTTGTCAAGGGAACTAAACATTTTGCTTCTTTAAGTTCAGCAGCTAATTATTTCAATACGTTATGTCTATTGGAAGGAGCAGAGTCCACAGAGGATGGGCTGATCATGCTCGTTATACCTCGTGAAGTGCCAGGAATTATATCAGGAATCAAAGTAGAAGAGACATGGGATTCAATGGGCATGCGTGGAACAGCTAGTAATACAGTTCACTTTCAGGATTGCTTTGTCGCAGAGGAAAATGTCATTGGAGAACCAGGCGATGCCATACGAAAACATGTGAGTGATGGTTATGCCTTTGGATTCGGGGCAATTGGAGTAGGGCTTGCTGAAGCTGCTTTAGATTTCACAGTTCAGTACGCCAAATCGACTACGTTTAAGCCTGATTCTCATCCAATCAGCCATTATTCGAGTATTCAACAACGAGTGGCTGAAATGAGATTAGAAATAGAAGCTGCGAAGCTGTTTTTATCACAAGCTGCTTATGCAAGGGATAACGAGTCGCCTGAGCAGCGTGTATTACCAGTTACACTAGCTAAGTATGCTGGAACTGAAGTGTCAATAAAATTAACTGATTTAGCCATTCGGGTATGCGGAGGAAGGGCATATATGCGGAAGTACCCTTTAGAAAGAATTCATCGGGATGCACGTGCTGGTATGGTGATGCCGCCCAATAACGATAAATGTCTCGAGATTATTGGAAAGTCAACTTTAGGTTTGGAAGTTTCAGCTGGCTGGCTTGAACAATCAAAAAAAAGCAACAGCAAAAATGTCTAATAAAAATACAGAATTAACTCTATATTTAGAGAATTAACTTTGCAGTAAAAATGTTCTTTTATTTTAAAGAAAAGTAACGGTTCTCTTGTAATTAATCCCGAAGTTCCTTTTCCAATGACTTGCTCTGAGATAAATATTTATAGAACCGATGATATTGTGTTTCATGAACTCGGGCTTTTATTTGAACCTAAATATAAAAACGTTTACTTATCCCAACAATCTAAGGAATTTGACAACGTCATATACAAAACTTTATGGGAACAGAACTAAAGGAGGAAGAATTATAATGAATTTAAAAATGATAGATCATATTAGTGTTTCTGTCCAAGACATAGAGAAAGCCAGAGACTTTTATAGCCGAGTATTAGGGTTACAAGAAATCCCCCGCCCTGAATTTAAATTTGCTGGAGTATGGTATAAACTTGGAGATGTAATGATTCATGTGATTCATAACGAGCACTCTGTGGAAGTTGATTCTAAATTAGCTGTTCAAGATGCTCATTTAGCCTTTTCAGTTGAAAATACTAAAGAACTTGATGATATTATTAAAAAGCTAGAAAAAGAGGATATTAAATGGCATGAATTAGAAAATGCACCAAGTGGCCTTCGACAATTGTTTTTTAAAGATCCTGATGGCTATATGATCGAGGTTGTAACTCCAGATCCCAATAATCCTTTTTATGAATCGGTATATTTAAAATATTATGTTTAAAGAACAAGAAAGAGATAGAGCGAATTCTGCCCTATCTCTTTCTTATTCTTCCCTGATCTTGTAAAAATGTAACATCAGTACAATTTTGTTTAAAATGTTTAGTAACTACATGCTTTTATTACCATTTATACAGCGTAGATTATAATGAATTCACTCGCCCTCATATTCCCCTTCGGCGTAGTTGACTTTCATAACGTGTGCCAAAGATTGGAGCAGTTAAAGTTGCTCTAGTTAGATAGAACCGTACAACATGACAGATATCCATTGGGATAGTGTCTTCTTTAACATTGACGCGAAAAATTTGTATCTACATGTTGCAATACGATTATCCTAAACATAAAATTCTCTTACAATACTCTTTGTTTTTTGTATTGTGAGACGATATCTATGATTTAAATGAATGCTAATGTCTATAGCCTAATGCCGAACGGTCACCTAATTGTTTGCCCATTTTAGTGAGGTATTTCCCTAATCGCAACTGATCTACTTCCCATTCTTTAAGTTTTCCTTGTAATTCTTCAATTGTTTGATTCTCCATATCAAAAGTAGCTGCAAGTTGCATAGCGTTATAGGCTGCTTTTGAAACACCCGATGCTGTATGCGGTCTAGGAACAAAAGAAGAATCTCCTAATAAAATAACCTTGTCAAATACCATTTGCGGTACCTCTAAATCATATATTGGCTGAACAAATGGCGCCTTTGTTATATTAATTAAGTTAGCAAAAGGAACAGGTAATCGTTTTTTAGCTTTTTGTTTTTGGTCATGTATAACTGATTCAGGCAATTGATTTGGCGGCAACATAAACTGATAGTTTCGGCCATCATCGGTGGTCATTAATTGGTTTAACTCATCTTTATTTAAAATAGTCTCATACCAAACCCAGTTGAGTCTTATTGAATCATCTGAATGCTTATTCGGAATAAAATAACTGAGTATTTGATTATTTAACCCTTGATAAAAGGAAAATTTGTCAAAGAAAAAATTTAAAATATCCTTTGGAAGCTCTTCTATATTAACAGTTCCTCTCCATGCAACATACCCAGCATATGTGGGGGATACAGTAGATAACACTTTATTCCGTATAACTGAGCCAATTCCATCAGCAGCTATAACATAATCAGCGTTAACTTGTGTTCCATCTTGAAAATTAATAGCTAATTCATTTTGATTTTCTATAAAGTCTACAACCCTTTTAGCTGAATGATAATATTCAGAAGGAAAAGCATCCATTAAAATACGATATAGTCGGTTCCACGATGTCATCAATTGTGGCATCGCCATCTTATCAATATTTCCATTTCCTTTAATAAATTGTCGATGAGAGAGTGGAACACTGATTTCTTGGATAGTCGCCAAATTATGTTCACCTAAAAATTTTTCTACATCCGGTTGAATGACTAAACCTGCACCTCTGTCTTCTAATATTCCAGCAGAACGTTCATAAATATCAACTTTATGTCCTTTTTCCCTTAAAGCGATACCTGTAAGTAAGCCACCCAGCGACCCACCAATAATAGCTATTTTTAAACTATTCATTAATATTCTTCCTTTCTTAAAATAGAAGCAGGAAGCAAATTTTCCATTAGGAAACGTCTTGCCTGTTGAATGAAATTTATTGTTAATATTAATCGCAGAATGGTAACAGTTCTTATATGCTCTTAACTTTATAGATTCCATTGGCATATTCAATTGCTTATGCATAAATAAAAGACCTTTGGCAAGTGCTTTTATACGCTCTAGTACCTCTAAATCCACAATTTCATTTTGGTTATTAAAATGAAATGTATGCAGATACACATGATGTGGTTCTACATATGCTCTGAAATAACTTGCAATTGGTTTCAACTGATGTTCTATAACAAGATAATGTTGGTAAGTTCCTCCCTTCGCAACAAAGCCCATCACCTTTCCAGCAAAGGTGGCAGGAGGAAATAAATTTTTTAATGCACCGGAAAGAGAAGCAGTGAATACAGAGAGTGGACTATCCACAAAATTAATTATGAATCTTCATTTTTTCTATTAAAAAACATAATTAATTAACAGGTGTGTGTCGGAAAATAAGGTAGAATTTCTTCTCCGATTTCCTGGATCATTTCTTCTATCGGCCTTGTAGCAAAGTAAGGTACAAACACCAAATGATTAACCCCTATTAATTGAAATTTATATAACAATTCCAACAAATGATTTCTCCCTAAACGGAAACCTAATGGAATTGCTGTTGGTTCATCATCTGCATTTTCCGATAAATCGATATATAAAGTTTGCGTAAACGGTTTAAATACTCCCGGGCTTTTTCCCTCTGCTAGTTCACGGTATTGTTGAATTAAAGAAGCTTGTTCTTCAATCTCCCTCGGATATTGAATCCATCCGTCCCCATGCTCAGCAATCCATTCTATAGATTGCTGGCTAAACCCTGTCACCATTGTTGGAATGGTAGTAACAGGGGTTGGGATTAATTTCATACTGCTTCTATCTATGATTCCTGACTTAGAATTAATGGTTGGCCGTTCTTCCTTCAGTAGTCGATTAAGAAAATCAAATTTTTCTTTGAATAATTCTCCTCTTCTTTCCCTTTCTACTCCTAAAGCTGTAAAATCTTTTTGTCGGTCTCCTGAAGCTACTCCCATAATAAGCCGATCAGGAAACAATCGGTCGATAGATGTTGCTTCTTTTGCCATCCGGACGGGATGACGTAATGGAAGAACTGCACTTGATGTTCCTAAGGCGATATGATTTGTACGGGCAGCTAGGTAAGTTAAATAAATCCATAAATCGTAGACTTGTCCGTGATCATCAGATTTTAGATCTTGCATTGTAACATCCCTTAACCAAATTGCCGAAAATCCCAAATCCTCAAGCTTACGCGCGGTATCCACGGTATTCTCCATTTTAGGAAGTAAATCGGATTTAGGTTCAAATGGTGTTAAAAAACCGAGTGTCATTTTATCTTTTTGATACATTCGATTAAATCCCTTATGCTGTTTGAGACTCATCTAATTCCTCCTCTTTTATTACAGGCTTTTACCAATAAAACTTTCTAATTGTTTAATTGTTTCTTCATTTCGGCGATAATAGGTCCACTGGCCAATTCTTTGCGCTTCTAAAAGACCACTTTGTTGCAGTAACGATAAATATTGTGAGGTAGTTGACTGACCTAGGCCTACTTTATCTCGTATATCCCCTACACATACCCCTCCTTGAAAATTGTCTCCCTTATGAATATGAGCTTGAGGAGGGAAATTTTCTTCTGGATCTTTTAACATGTGTAAAATCTTCAATCTAGTTGTATTAGATAAAGCTTTAAACATATCTATAAATTTTGCATCATTGACTTTTTTTTCATCTTCCATGTTATACCAATCTCCTTTTCTTCAAACAAGAAACATTCTTTTTAGTAACCCTGATTTATTTTACCATATTGCTTCAAAAGCAAGGCTATAAGAAGATTGATTATTCACTAACTGCTTCTTTTAAAAGGGTAAAGGAATGTTTTCGTTTTTCAAAATCGTAAATAGGCGTAATCGCCATCAGTTCATCGATTGGAAACTGATCCGTTAACTCCTTTACTTTTTGAGCCACTGTTTCTTTCGAACCAATAATATACGTTTCTTTTACAGCTTCTATTTCTCGTCTATCAGCTGGGTTTAATATATGAGCTAATGCTTTTTCAGAGTCAACGAGACGTGTTAAGTGTCCACGATGTAAATAATAATTAAATCTTAGGGCTGTTTCCGCAATTTTTTCTGCTTCCTTATCCGTATCTGCAACAATAATCTTCATTGTTACGAGTGTTTGTGGTTTATCTAAATACTTGGATGGCTTAAAGTTATCAACATATAATTTTAATGCCTGTTCCATTCCGCCTGGCTGATAGTTAATGAATTGCGCAAATGCATAAGGCAATCCTTTTTCTGCCGCCAAAAGAGCTGAAGAATTACTTGTACCAAGTATCCATAAATCTGGCTTTTTCTCGATAACAGGCGTTGCCTGTAACCCTCTTAAACGATGGTTATCCGGAAGTCTATCCTCTAGATATTCTAAAGCTTCATCAATTTGCTCAGGGAAAATATCCACATTTCTTCTAGCTCCTTCGCCTTGTAAGGCCATCGATGATAGGTGGTGGCCACCAGGTGCACGGCCCACGCCCATATCTACTCGTCCTGGCGAAAGGGCGCTCATAACTTTAAAGCCCTCTGCTACTTTGTATGCACTGTAATGGGGCAACATCACCCCTCCTGTACCTACTTTTATACGATCCGTTTTGGCTAACAAATGACTTGCAAGAATTTCTGGAGAAGATCCTGCTAACGCATCTGTACTATGATGTTCGGATAACCAATAACGATGGTAGCCTAACTTATCTACGTGTTTTGCCAACTCTACGGATTGGGCAAAACCTTCCTCTGCTGAAATATCTTCTAATAACTGCGTTTGATCTAATACACTGACTTTCATAATCTTCCTCCTATCCTAGGAAATCATACTTAAATATTTAATAATCCCGATTTGTCGATATTTAGAACCTGAAGAACTTGTTAACTCTTCAATAAAATAACAGAATCGTTAATCTATATATCCCGATATACGGATTTTATAATTTTTTTAAAGTTATGTCAATGATTAACATTATTTATCTTTAGACCATAAAATATATGAATAACAAACTCATGATTCCCCAAATTAAAGTTCAACTAACCATCCATAGGGATTGTCTATATGGATTGACCCTACAGCCTCTTTGTATTCTTGTTTCCAGCTTTTGTACCTGCGCATTCCAACAATAAGTGTCAGGTTCCTACCTTAATCTAAAATCAATACAATTGAAAAAGTCCTCTAATATACCAACTTGCCCCTCTATAGATAATTGAGAACAACCAGAAAATAACACCGTTCTGGTACCAATTCTTACCTTTTTCGTATATGGCTAGGTAAGAGACATCCTCGAATACTTATATTGTCTATTCGTATAAAATATACAATGTTTCCTCGGTCGGAGCTCTTTTCCCTCCATTCACACCGCACATGAATCTTTCGAATCATACGGCGTTCCATCGAGATTAGCGTTTACGCGATTAATTTAACTTCAAAATTTAATACAAACATTTTGCGTTTGCTATTTGATTTATTAATTAGCATTTTGTATCAAACTTAGTACCTAGACTGCTCACTATTGAATTTTTAAGAATTTGGATATACATATATTTTATAATTTTTTTATGTTTTTACAGTGGCACTCTAGCCAAAAAGTCGATAAATTTTAAAATTCGTTTACAGATTCAAAACGCAATTTTGGCTTATTGTTGTTTGAATTCTGATATTTGAAAACAAAGCTTCGAGTAATCCCTGAAATTCTGTGTTTTCTCTTGCCGATAATCTCAATCTAATTTCTCATGCAACTAATCAAGAATATCTCTACATTTTTGATTAGACGCTTAACAGTTAATTTCTTAAACCAATGTAACCATCGTTGACTCTCTAATTTATCTCTTGGCTTGTCAACTCTGCTCAACGAATTCCCTAACTAATCGCTAAATTAATAAGTGGTTAGATTAACCCTCGACTATGCCCCTTCGCTCTACTTCCATTACAGAAGCTTCCATACTACTACGGGCTGCTGCCACTAGAGTTCAATGGTCATTTCCTACCATTTAGGGTCATTAGCGTTCACTCGCTTCGCTCTCCCCAGTTTCAGTTGTTCCCTATAATCTAGCTTTGCATATGTTACCTTAGCTGTTTCCTCTGACCCACTAGCCATCTCAAAATCCATGATTGATATTAAGGTAGTGAACTTTGAGACAAAATTCATATATGCAAATATATGAATAATATCGACTACGTCTCCGTAACAATTTCATCGGCGACTAGAGCCTCAAAATAAGGTTCCCTCACTTCCTAATTTGTTTGGGTGTGTGTAACGAGCCGTACATTCGGAAATTCGCCAGATATCCTTATTAAGATATTCATTCTCAGCATAGCAACTTTATAGCCCCCAGCGATACTTTTCACCATCTCAGGCTAATCCTTCTCGCTCTTTACCGAGCTTCGCACGCTTCAATAGTGAAATTTCCACGCACGTCGGAGACTTAGGGTAAAACTGTTATTATTCAGTTTCAAGCAGGAATTACACATGCCAATTCGATTATAGAGTTATAAATCACTATAGGTAATTCATCTAAATCTTCCCCCGAATTCATACTCGAGCGACGACATTACTGTCGAAGTTTCGATTTAGAACAACTCACACCATGGTTCACACTAATATCTATACACCCTGGGGCAAGGGCACTAAATAACAAACTTATTTAGAAATACCAAAGCAACAAAATAATCGGTATATTCCGATATACAAATATTATAACCCTGTTTTTATATTGTCAACTAATATGTTGGTATTTATTTTTCAGTTTATAAACAATACTAATTACGAAAACCTTTGGACTAATAGAAAACCCTTGTGTGGAACTTCAACAGAGAAGACAGCTAGCTTGTCTCTACTTCTTTAGCCAACAGATATCAACTTTTTATTAACACGATACTCTTCATCATGAGTCTCTCCGCAAATATAGTGAAGTATAGAAAATTCTTGATTATAGAATAAAAGTATCCCCAAATGGTAAGATACTTTTTCCATATCCATATTTAGTTTAAAAACACATTCGTTTTTTCCTTTTTATGTATAGGGCCTCCTCTGAAATAATTAGTTTGTGGTCCATATAATCCATAATTAATTACAAATTTTAGCTTCTTAGAAACACATAGAAAAGAAAATCTACAATGGAGCAAAAAGTAAGCACCTTATTTCAATGCTTGTTTTGCATTTAACCAATCCTTCATTTTTTTTATACTTTCTGTATATGGACGCTTAATTAATTTCCTTTCATAACGAGATAGAGTACTATGAGAAATACACATTTCTTTGGCTGCTTCTGAAATACTTAAACCACGGTCTACTCTTTCCTTACTGATAGTTTCAGGAGTGACCGCCTTTTCTCTAATCGCTTCACTGTTTACAGAGCCCTCTAATTCAGTCATCTCTTTCAACATACTCGAATAATTTACCACCTCATAATCCTGATCCTCAATTAACAATGAGTATCTGTCATCTCCTATCCCTGCAATTTCAATAGGAGGTATTATTTGGACACGAGCCTTCAACCACGTGTTTGTAAACCAATTTCGTTCACTCTCAATATGCTGTTCTAAGTCTATCTCCTTATAATTCCACTCTTTAATAATTCCATCTTGCTGAAGAGTATCTAATATCTCCTCAAATTGTTCCTTGATTCTTGAACCATATCGCGGGTTCCCATCCAAGTCCATAACTTTTAGCAGTCCTTTTTCGCCACCGATATGATAAGCTCTTAAATAATCCGCACTCTTTTGACGAATCCTCCACTGCCAAGATAAATAACGAGATAGTCTTTTATGGTACTTCTGCTTTGTTGGATGGTATTCTAGTGTTTTTAATGCTAATAAACCACTGCTCTTTTGGGAACCATATAAGAAGCTAGCAAGTAATTCTCCAGGGCGAATACTGCATTCATAAATACCAATTGGACTTTCCCCTCTATATGCAACATTTACACTGTCAACCAAAAATAATGGGTTGAATTGAACTTGTTCAATTTCATCAAAACTCCCTTGATCTTCATTAATAAATCTCAAATTTTCTCGTTCAATTCTTATCCAAATCGTGGTGAGTGCTGCCAGCCTTTTCATAATATCATCTCGTTCTTTTTTTCGGTAAGAGGTATGATAACCATCTTGGTTTTCTTTTCTCCCCTGTAGCCTTCTAAGATTTAAAGCATCATCTGTATGGAAATGAATCATTTGCTCTTTATGAGTAGCTTGCTGCATCCACAATATTGAAACAATATCAAAGATATCTGCTGTTAAATCATCCATGGAGGTAATAGCTTGAGAGGTGAGATTTTCCCACTGCTCAATGGCTGCATTGGATTTTATTTTTAGATAAGCATTTTCTGGCCTTACTTGAGCAGTCGCTTCTAATGCTTTTTCCTCAATCTTTAAAGTTGGAATTTCTGTAGCAATGTCAAATTCATTTTTGCTAATGGTCTCTCTCAATCTATGAAATAGTAATGCTGATCCTGATTCAGCAAAATTATGATTTAATAAGGACTTGATTATTTGTCGATTGTTTGCTTTTAAAGTATAAGGTTTCCTTTCTTGCTCCTGTACTCTTATGTATGGAAGAACAAAGCTTTTAATTTCCTCTTTATACTCTTGTACCCATTGTCCCATATTGTCAAATTTCAATTGATATTTTTTCATCAAACGATCTGAAATCACAAAAAATGCCTTTAAAGATTGACAGGGCTGATACTCCCCTTGACTTGAAAACATAAGATGACGAATATCATCATTCCATTCATTGAATAGTTGAGGATATTCTGGAAAGATGGTATTTGTCACTTCTAAAAATCTATTTTGTAAAGCACTTAACATTATTTCTCCTCCTTCCCCTCCTAAACCTGCTCTATATTTTTAAAAGCGCACAGTTGGATATATAACCCAAAGACTTCCGCACTTAAAATACCAAAGTCATGTAGAAAGCTAATATTTTCAAAAGAAAGGAACTCAACAATCGGATTTTCTTCCACAATTATATTTACCAAAATCTTTATATCGGTTTCCTTATAAATCATATACTTATCCGCATATTTCTTAATTTCCTCGGGTTTATAGTTAGTTTTGCACTTCGGATGATGATAATTACATTTATATACTGCTTGACCATCAATATAATAAATAGGTACACTCAATTCTTTACTTATCTTATAATATTCAATTTGTTTTCGTAACCATATGGGGCCACTTGATAAATTGGTTACTGGTTTGGGCAATACACCGCGCAGGTTATAGGTAGAAACCTTTCTCCTATCCCAGCCCAGGATCTCCCCTGCTTCTTTTACTCCCACTAAAAAATCCATTCTTTATGCCCCTTATACATTAGTATATTTTCATTATGATTACGGCTTGTTGTATTTGTCAACATACCTTACGACAATGTCACATAAAACCTACATATTTCCCATCTATTGCTACATTATTTTGACTCTTTAAATGGGCAAACTTTTGAATTTGACATACCTTCCCACAATACATATAGTTTCTATTTTTCAAACTGTCTTACCTTTATGAATAACAGATTTGGAATAAAACTAACTAGAAATCCAAGGGTCTTATCCACTTTGACGTTTCCTCTCACATTATGCACAATGGTTTCTTTTTAATCCTTTGCAGTAGGGCTTCTTTTTTGTGCAACTATTTTAGATACTTTGACGTCTCCTCTCACATTGTGCACAAACCTTTTAGTATATTACTCTTCTATAAATATATATCTTATTCAATAAACATGAATCTTGCATGGTTTTTTAATCTGCTTGCTAAAAATAAGGAGTATTGACGCTTCCTCTCACATAAACTTGCACAGAAATTGGTGCATTTTTTAAAAAATTTCGTTTTTAAAGATAAATATATTTCAAAGAAACGTTGATTTACCAACATTCTATTAAAATACTTGGTTAATTGTATAATGACATTTACTCTCACATCGTGCACGAAACACATAAAAAAATGACGCTTCCTCTCACACAAAAAAAATAAAGAACTTCTTTAAGCCTTTACTCCTCAAGGGATTGAGGGGTGTTGTGCAACTTTACTATTCCCTTAATAAAGAACATAATCTCTTTGTTTTTCATTTTGCTATAATTTAAGATAGGGAAAATAGACGAAAGGAGGGCCAACAATGAAGAAAAAAATGAAAATCGATGGTTTTCGAATGCATCATGCCATATTAGAAGAATTTCGTTTTCTACGTGATGAATCATTTGAACGCCCTCCTGCTTCTGCGTATATCGTGTATATGGCCATGTTGAAACAACTACAAGTAGAACAGAATCAACGTGGCATATTAAAAGAATTCAATCTTTCTTTCTGGGCAAAGAAATTAGGAATTTCATATTCCACTCTGTGGGGAGGAAAGAAATTTTTAGAAAAGCATCATTTTGTAAAAGAAGATATCCATGAAGGATTGCCAATTTTAACACTGAAAGATGTCGAAAAATACAATACACCTGAACATAGTGGTGGGGTTCTCAATTACTTAATCATCCCCCATGCCCTTTTTGAAACAAATATATTGGCTGAATTTGTACGTACATCAAATCCTGAAGGAATTGAACTTCTTTTATCCTTGCTTAACCAATTTCGTACTAGTATGTCTTTCAGCAAATCCAATGAAATAGAGAAAATAAAACAAGAACGGACAATGAAAACCTTAAAGTCTCAGCTGAACAAGAATGCAAAAGGAGTCCGTAAAACATTAAGCGTTTTAGAAGCTCTATTTTCCATTAAATTTAATGGAATTGAAGTTCGTGGAAAACAAATATGGATTAAGAAAGTTTCCTTTTCCATAATGCCTGAGTGCGTAGAAGAATATACTGATGAATTTAACGTAAATTCACTCATGGCAAAATTATCGAAGGAACTTACGTATTTTTTAGACGGACATCAAATAAAGTATAAACCAAGAGATCAAATCGATGTCATGATTTCATTTAAACAAGAAGTAGTAAAAAAGCTAAACTATCTTATGGATGAAGACCAAAAGAATTTTACTGCTCGTGATCTTTTCATAAAAAATTTCTTTTTACATACAATGGATCAAATTGGGATTCTTATACATTCAGAAAAGCAACGAAAAGGATCTTTTCATTTTTACTCAATCGGTGCTTTTTTCAGAATGGCCTTCCGCAAGTATCTTCCTGGCTCTTTAGCAAAGGTCCCTAATGAACTGCTTCATGAAGCCAAAATGAGAGAATATGTCATGACTGGTAAAACGCCTGTACTACATAATATAATTTAATTAAAAAGTAGCCTTGTGAAAAAAAAAAACCTTCACAGGGCTATTCGAATTTTTCCGAAATAGCAATATCTCTTTCGTAATCTAAAAAATTACTATTATTTTCTTTTTGGTCTCTACATTCAAAAAAATTTCAATGTAGAGATTTTTTTTTGATTTTAATCTTACGAATATAAACTTGTGAATTAGTAGATAGTATAGATATAAAGCTCTGAATATGTAAATAGTTGAAATAAACATATGTGTATTTGTTTATTTTGAATTAGATGCTTTGTGGATTAGTGGATATTACGTTAATACTTTCCATTAAAACTATTAAGATCCTTCTCCTGTAAAGGATGTACATAAAAGTTTTAAAATGCTTATTATTTATGTTTTTAATAAATATGTTTTTCTTATTAAAACTGTAAGTTTTAATAAATATGTTTATTACGAAAAAATTAAATCCTAAAATAAACAGGACATCAAAGTACCTTATAAAACTATATAAAATAGAATACCTCAATTAACTGTATTATTAATTACATTCCGTCTAAAAAGAAAGCGTTGACAATTATATTTTGCGATGATAAATTTAAAGTATAAATTTCATATATTATGAATTTTAGGATTGTTACTGTTTGGCAGGCAAAACCTGAATTGATTGGATTATTACAGGATATACTGTAGTATTGCAATCAGTTTAGGTTTTTTTTGTTAGCAGATATTTCTAAATGGTAAGGTGATAGACTATGCGCATAAAAAAGATTTTTAACAACAATGTTGTATTAACCCAAAATGACAATCATGTAGAAATAGTAGTTATGGGACGCGGATTAGCTTTTCAGAAGAAAGTAGGAGAAGAAATTGAGGGATCAAAGGTAGAAAAAACCTTCGTTATCCATTCAAAAAATCTCTCTGACAAATTATCTGAACTACTTAAAGAAATTCCGTCTGATCACTTAGAATTATCTAACGATATCATTGAATTAGCAAAACAAGAATTAGACTGTCATTTAAATGAAACCATTTATTTATCACTAACCGATCATATACACTTTATGCTAACAAGAATCCAAGAAGGACTGACAGTAAGAAACCCTCTTTTATGGGAAATTAAGAAATTTTACAAAGATGAATACCGAGTTGCTAATCATGCCGTTCAAATAATTGAGGAACGTACAGGCTTTCAATTACCAGATGATGAAAGGGCTTCAATAGCACTACATCTATTTAATGCTAGAAAAGGCTCTTCGGGAATGGAACAAACCATGAAAATGACTGAGATTGTAAACGGTATCACGAAAATAGTGAAGTATCACTTCAGTATGACGTTTGATGAAGAATCTACGAATTACAATCGATTTACTACCCATTTACGTTACTTTGCATATCGTATGATTAGAGGGGAAGTATCTGATGGAGACGGCGATAATTCTCTATTTGAACAAGTAAGTAGACAGTATTCTAATGCTTATCAATGTACAATTAAAATTCAAAGTTATTTAAAGGTAAATTATAGATTTGAGATGTTGAAGGAGGAAATGATCTATTTTATTATTCATATTCACCGGCTCTATAGTCGGGAGAAAACGGAATAAGATTCTTACAAAGGATTGTTACTGTTCGGCAGGCAAAACCTGAATTAATGCTTATTGATTAGAGGATATTCTCTAAAGCAATGACATTAATTCAGGTTTTTCTTTTTTATAAAAACAACTTCAATGAGTGAACATACTTAACAAAAGGGGTGTAAGAAATGGGTTACGATAAACTAGCTAAAAACATTCTCCAATTTGTTGGAGGAGATCAAAATGTATCAAGTCTTGTTCATTGCGCAACTCGATTACGATTTAAACTAAAAGATAATAAAAAAGCTCATAAAACAGAGATTCAAAATCTAAATGGTATTTTAAGCGTAGTAGAGAGTGGAGGACAGTTCCAAGTAGTAGTTGGAAGTCATGTTGCTAACGTTTACGATGAAATTATAAAAATAGGAAATTTTGGGATAGACTCCAAGTCTACAGATGAACCACAAGGGACAATTATGTCTATTATTTTTGAGACGGTTTCACGAAGTTTTTCACCATTGATTGGTGCACTTGCTGGGGCCGGTATGTTAAAAGCGGTGTTGACAGTCCTTATAACTTTGGGATGGTTATCACAGGAAAGTGGGACTTATCACATTTTATCTGCAGCCGGTAACGCAGTGTTTTATTTCTTACCAATTATGCTAGGGATTACCCTGGCAACCAAACTGGGGGCAAATCCTTTTGTAGGGGGTACAATTGGAGCAGCTCTGTTGGAACCCAATTTGACGAGTCTATTAGCTGAAGGAAAAACTACTTCATTTTTAAGTGTTCCAGTGGTATTGATGGACTATTCATCTAGTGTTTTTCCAATTTTTATCGCCGTTAGTATCTATGCAGTTTTAGAAAAGTTTCTGAAGAAAGTCATTCATAAAGATGTACAAATGTTTTTAGTGCCAATGCTGTCACTTGCTATTATTGTACCATTAACTGTTATAGCTTTTGGACCTTTTGGAGTTTACGCAGGGAATGCTATTGGATCGGGTATTAGCTTCCTAAGTGCTAAAAGTGGCATTTTAACCGGAGCTGTGATAGGGGCTGGATGGACATTCCTAACGATTCTGGGTCTTCATTGGGGTCTTGTTCCTATTTTTTTAGCTAATATCGCTACTGGTGGTGACCCGATTCTTGCCATGGTTGCTGGTGGCGTATTTGCTCAAATGGGTGTAGCACTAGGGATTTTCCTAAAAACAAAAGATAAAAAGGTGAAAGCATTGGCCGGATCTACCGCAGTTCCTGGTTTACTTGCAGGAGTCACAGAGCCAATTATTTATGGATTGGTCCTTCGTTTTAAACGTACAGTTCCTTATGTAGCGATTGCTGGTGCAGTGGGTGGAGCCATTAATGGACTATTGGGAGTAAAGGCAATGAGTTTTGCGTTTGCAGCCCTGTTAACGGCTCCGGCATTTTCGCCTATGGGAATGTATATAATTGGATCTCTAGTTGCCTTAGCTTGCGGAGCACTCCTTACAATTGTGTTAGGGTTTGAGAATAAAAAACAACTAGAAGTATCTAGTAGCCATGTAAAAGCAGATAATAAATCTGAAAATGAACCATCATTAATGAAAACGACATCGCTTGTTAGTCCACTAATAGGAGACGTGAAATTATTAAGTCAGGTAAATGACCAAGTATTCTCAACAGGGGTGATGGGGAAAGGTATTGCAATTGAACCTGCAGCTGGAAAAGTTTTCTCACCCGTTGATGGAGTGATTTCAACCCTCTTTCCAACAGGCCATGCGATTGGTATTACCTCAGAAGAAGGCATAGAAACCTTGATTCATATTGGCATTGACACAGTCCAATTAGATGGGGAATACTATGATCCACAAATCAAACAAGGTGATCGAGTAAAACAAGGTGATTTACTGGTTGAATTTGACATTAAACAAATTAAAGAAGCAGGCTATCAAGTTACAACACCTATTATTATCACCAATACTGTTAATTATCTAGATGTCATACCAACAGATGCTGAACGTGTAGCTTTAGATGATCCTATATTAACTATAGTTCAATAAAATATGTATAAACAAAAAAGGAGAGTTATCATGACACAATACAAAGCGAAATTTCCAGAAAACTTTTATTGGGGTGGCGCAACAGCCGCAAATCAAATTGAAGGAGCATTTGACGAAGATGGTAAAGGCTTATCTGCAGCTGACTTTGTCGAATATATTCCTAAAGATCAACGAACAAAAGATAATGCAATGGAGATTACATCTGAGCAGATTAGAAAATCATTGAGTGGTGAAAGTAGTACACGTTATCCTAAGCGTGAAGGTATTGACTTTTATCATCGCTATAAAGAAGATATTGCCTTACTTGCTGAAATGGGATTCACTGCTTTTCGATTCTCTATTCATTGGTCGAGAATTTTCCCAAAGGGTTATGGTGAAACTCCAAATGAAGCAGGTTTACAATTCTACGACAATGTATTAGATGAATTAGCAAAATATAATATTGAACCTGTTGTTACGTTGTCTCATTATGAAACACCTTACGGTTTAACTGAAAAATACAATGGATGGGTTGGTCGTGAGGTCATTGACCATTATGTCCGTTACGCAGAAACTGTCTTTACACGCTATAAAGATAAAGTGAAATATTGGATTTCATTTAATGAAATTAATATAATTACCATTAGTCCATATACTGGCGGTGGAGTTTTATCTGATAAGGAAGAAAACCCAATGCAAGCCAAGTATCAAGGCTTACATCACCAGTTTGTTGCAAGTGCTCTTGCTACTAAGAAGTTACATGAAATTATTCCTAATGGAAAAATGGGATGTATGTTAGCAAGAATGAGTCATTATCCATACACACCAAATCCTGAAGATGTATTAAAAGCACAAAAGGATAATCAAGATAATTTATTTTTCACAGATGTACATGCTCGTGGTAAATATCCTAAATATATGGAACGTTTCTTTATTGAAAATGATATTAATATTGTGAAAGAAACAGGAGACGATGAAATTCTTAAACAGCACCCCGTAGATTACATTACAATTAGTTATTACATGTCTATGTTGTCATCCATCTCGCCAGAAGGAGAAGTTACCGAAGGCAATTTAATGAATTCACTTAAAAACCCTTACTTAGAAGCATCTGATTGGGGATGGCAAATTGATCCTATTGGCATTAGAGTAGTATTAAATGACATGTACGATCGTTACCAGTTACCAATCTTCGTCGTTGAAAATGGATTAGGTGCCTATGATAGAGTAGAGGAAGATGGTTCAATCCATGATAACTATCGTATTGATTATTTAAGAAAGCATATTGAACAAATGAAAGAAGCAGTTGGTGACGGTGTTGAATTAATGGGTTACTTGGCCTGGGGACCAATCGACTTAGTATCTATGTCAACAAGTGAAATGTCTAAGCGTTATGGATTCATTTATGTAGATAAAGATGATGAAGGAAATGGGACGTTAGAGAGAAGTCGTAAAGATTCATTCTATTGGTATAAAAAAGTTATTGAAAGCAATGGCGAAGAAATATAAAAAAATTGTCTTTTCATGAATTAACAAGTTAATAAATTAAGAATAACCCAATTTTAAAGTTGGGTTATTTTTATGAATCTTATTCAACAAGTCAGAGTTTCTTTATAGAGTATGTCTTGTAATAGAAATTCATTAAGAAGTCTAAGTGATACCATGTAGGAGCTGATTTTTTTGAGTAAGAGTAATGAGGTGATAAGAGTAGCAAGCCAAAAAGTAAGAGGATCTATAAGTAGAACAAAAAATTCTTTTTATAAAATGTTTGGTATAGCACACAAGGGAATGTCCAGACCGATATGGCAAATGGACTAAATGGAACAAAGGAATAAGCCTTGAATGGACAAGGTCTCGTGAAAGATGTTTTGAGAGGCGTAGGAAAGACGTTTCGAAAGGCAAGCATTTTGTTTTTCTCATATTGGTGCCTACTTTCGTGAATTCAAGCATAGACAAGGGTATGATGTTGCAATTTCCTCAGGTCTCTTAGGCATGGAAATGCAAGGAGCAATGACCATATTTGCCGTCAATTTAAAACGAATCATGATATTATTGAAAGAAAAAAAGTGAAAAGCTACATAAAGAAAGGAGACTTCCATTCATGAATGGAAAGTCTCCTTTTTGTTTTTCCATACTGATATGAGGTTAAAAAACGAAAATTTTTCAATGACCTCCTTTAACCTCCTCTTTTTACTACAACATATATGATTACATTCTTTTATAGCTCTTCCCTTATTTTTTATAGCTAATCTCATAATTCGAACCACAATAAGCAATATCAAACGCTTTATTGGTAATAAAAAGGAACTTTGCATCTTCTTCGTCAGTAGCACCATGCTCATGCAAAATCCCTTCAGGGAACCACACGAAAGTGCCTGGACCATAGAGACCTTCGTGGGTTTTTAGAGTACCTTCAAGAACAAATATACCATGTGAGCAATGATGGGTATGCCAAACTGTTTTATAACCCTTCGGATAAATCATATAAAGTATATCTATCCCATCACCATTTTCAGCTGAGACAAGAATTTTGTTAAGAAAGCCTTTTCCGGTGATAGGACTCGTAGATTCTATCCATTCCATATCATCGATGTGTACTGAACTAACTTTAAGATCATGCACGATATGAACCTCCTATGGATTCTTTTTTGATAACTTGCATATGAGGCACTCAGCCTCATACCTACAGGTCATAAATTTAGATAAGCTACTTTTTTGATGACAGGCATATCAATTCCGTCTCTTCCCTTAAAATCACCTCTATTAGTTCCCGGACATACTACCCCTCATCGCTTTCAGTTTCCCCTTAGTATATCGACAAATAGACATCTTTATACTGACATACTCGATTCAGATAGCACTAACAAGGTCTACCTCAGAATCACATCTCTATTCTTTATTACTTTTAAAATTCTACGGATAGCTTCACTATGCACGTAAAGATTGTATTTTCTAGAAATAAAAAAGATGATGGTACCTATTAGGTGATGATTAGATAGTGATGGAATATGTACTCTCCTTTTATGACGATATACGATGTCATAATTATCTTCCTATATTCATGCGAAAAGCCGAAAGTTATCTTCTCGGTTCATTTTGATAGTTATTACTTTCTTGTTTCAGTAAAACGATAAATATGCTCATCAATTATAAAAGTGCTTGTAAAAAGGAAGAGCTTTTCCCTAAAAATAAAAAACTAAATTAATTTGGATCTATAAAAACATGATTTCAGGAGGAATAAATGTGACAAAAATATTAGTAAAGGTGCTATAGAAGAAAACATTGGTGAATATATGGTTATGGGCCATCTAATGCGAGGATAGTTTTACCATCTGTTAATTTAGAATTCTAAAAATATTACACTCCTTACAGAAAAATTCATCGATTAAATTTTAAGTTCTGGTCCAAAAATTAGTGGATAGAGAAAATAGAAACTACATGGTCTGTTCAATTCGAAATAACTTATACATAAGCTTAACTATATTTTGAACAGACTTCGCCTCTTATTCTTAGTGGAAAAGCTCTATAAAATGAGAATTTAAATCCTAGCAGATAAAAATAAGGGATGTAAGAATGTTAAATTAATAGCATTCTCGCATCCCTATTGTTCGTTATTAGATAGTCTCCTTTTTACATAAGAAAAATAATAATACCTATTATGATTTAACTAATTTAGATTGTCTCTCTTTCTCTATATCAGGATAAATTAGAGAGAATACAACCCCAACAATTAAGCAAATAAAGAATGTTGCAGCTTTTGCAGATATAATAGCTTCAAGAGGTGAAAGTGACCAAACAATTGCACTAACAAATCCAACAATAATCGTTGCTATAACACCAATACCCGAAATACGCTTCCAGAAGAAAACTAATAAGATAATAACAGAAAACGTATTCCCGATACCCGCCCATGCAAAAGATACAAGACTATAAATAACAGAGCCAGATTTAAGTGAAATAATAATACCGACAATACCACTAATTACAGCTACAAGTCGTGAAACATGAACTAATTTCCTACTTGAGATATTCCAGCGTAATGTTTTGTGAATAATATCTTCACTAATGGAAGTTGTAATAACTAATAATTGTGAGGACGCAGTTGACATAATTGCTGCTAAGATACCTGCAACAATAATCCCTGCAACCCATGGCGGTAAGATTTCAAATACCATATGAGGTAAAATCATCTCTGGATCATCAATTGTGCCTTGTTTATATAGAGTCGAAGCAAAAATTGCAGATAAAAAGGCACCAACATATACAATGAGAGTCCAAATAATCGCCATATTGCGGCCCGTAATACGCTCTTTTTCACTCGTGATAGCCATAAAACGAGAGCTTAATTGAGGCTGACCGCCTAACCAGCCAAAGAACCATGAAAGGTTTGTAAATAGCATAGTTCCTAAGGCAACTCCATTTAGGCCACCAATCCAGCTATCTGCACCATGTCCCATATTAGCAAGCTCAGTTGAAATACTTAATCCTTGATTTTTGATTTCCATGAAAGCTGCAATTGGGACGATAATAAATGAACCAAGCATCAAAAAGCTTTGAATAGTATCTGTCCAAACAACAGACATAAAGCCACCCATGCAAGAATATGCAATAATGATTGCAGCAATAATAATTGTTCCCCATGTGATATTAAAACCAGAAAATGAATAAATGGTTTTCCCCATACCTGAAAATTGGGCAGCTAAATAACAAACAAAGAATAATACCAAAACACCAGAAGCCAACCAGCGAATAATATCTGCATGTTTAGGGAATTTAACAGCAATATAGTCGGTCAAACTATTCACCTTATATTTTTGCTGTTCTGTCATAAAACGTTTTGATAAAAATAACCATGAAGCAATAACTCCTAAAAACATTCCAGATAAAATCCAAATACCCGATAAACCAGCTACATAAATAAATCCAATTGCTCCTAAAAACATATAAGCCGATTCTCCGGTAGCACGCTCAGAAAATGCAAGTGCCCAGCCAGGAAGCTTGTTTCCTCCTAGAAAATAATCACTATGCGACAAATCCTTCTTGCTAAAATAAATACCTATTGCAAGCATAGCAATTAAGTATATAGCAATCTCTATATATACAATAGTTTGCATAACATTTTTCCTCCATATAATCAAAATAAACAATACCAATTGGTTTTATCAGATATTATGTCGGAAATTTTTATTTGTCAATAGTTATTTTACAAATGTGAAGCGAAATATTTAGCCATTTCTACAAATTTTAAAGCACCTGGAGAAAGGTGAATATTACGTTTGTGAGCAATTCCAACACGTCTAACATATGATTCATAAAAATTTTTTTGAACGAGGTTATTAGGTGCATGAATCAACAAAGAAGTCGGCATAATCGAAATACCTAAGTTTTCATTTACCATCGTCAAAATTACCTGATCAACAGATAATTCATAAACAATATTGGGAAAAATCTTACTTTGAGATAAAATACGTGAAACATCACGATCGATTGTACGTTTTGGCATAATCCATCGTTCATCTTTTAATTGTTCTAGGTAAAGTTTATCCTCACTTGCTAACCTATGTTCTTTTGCCATAATACAAACGAGTTCATCACTAAAAACAGAATCAAATACAAGATTTTTTAAAGATGGGTCTACTAAGAAACCAACATCCACAACTCCATTATTTATCCACTCCTCGATTTGATCATAATCTCCCTCCATCAATCGGATATTTAAGTTAGGATAGTGTTGTTCAAAATAAGCTAATATTTTAGGTAATAAAACAAGGGATACACTTGGAAGGGTACCAACGGATAAGGAGCCTCCGATGAGATTCTTTAAATTAGACACTGTGTTCTCTAGATGCTGTTGTTCTTGTAAGATTTTTGAGATATGTTCATAAACTATTTTACCTTCATTTGTCAAAACGATATTATTTCGATTGCGGACAATAAGAGACAGATCTAATTCTGCTTCTAAATTACTAATAGCATGACTAATAGAGGACTGTGTGAGATTCAACTTTAAACCAGTTTCTGTAAAATTACCTGTATCAATAAGTGTATGAAATGCAATATATTGAGCTAATGTAGCCATAATAAACTCCTTGTATTAATTTTTTTCATATTAGTTTACAAAAATATTCATTCGATTTATTTTAGTCTACCCTCTATAATAAAATAAAATCCAAGTAAATCAATACGAATTTTAGGAGAGATAGAGACTATGGCAGAAGAAAAATTAATGATGAAGGCTTTATCTATGGATATTATTACAGCCAAAATGTTCACTGAACTGCATCTCTCTATTACAGAGGAATATGGTGAACATGGACGTGAATTAGTTCAAAAAGGATTAGAGGTTTTTGGTTTAAAAGATGCTGAGATAATGGCGAAAAAGGCAACGGCAGAAGGTGAAAACCATACTTTCTTTGAATATTTACCACAAATCGTTGAAGGAGAAGAGAAATTTGCTGATTTGACAACATACGCACGTTTTTCAAAAATGTTTGCACAAATTGCAAAACAAGTTGTTGATGAATACGGTGAGCAAGGCGAACAGGTAATTATGCGAGCAGTAGAACGCTTTGGCAAGAAACGTGGTGAAGGTATTGCACAACGTGCTCGTACAAACGGTTTAGAAAATTCTGTTGAAAATTATCTAACCAACTATGATATGGGACGTAGTGATTTATTTGAAATTGATACAACTTACAAAAAGAATGAAGTTGAACAAACATTTACCCAATGTCCATTTGGTCAACAATGGGCCGATGACAATATGGGTAAATACGGTATTCTTTATTGTAAAGTAATAGATCCTTCCATTGCAAAAGGATACAATAAAAATTTCGAAGTTGTACATGATCAATTCGTATTACGTGAGGGTCAATGTCATTTCCAATTTCAAATGAAAGAGTGAGTATAATGATTAATGAAAACCGATTGCTACAGCGTCTTCACGATTTAAGTCAAATCGGGCGGAATAAAGTAACAGGTGGGATAAATCGTTTTTCCTTTACATCTGAAGAACAACAGGCTATCGAGCTAGTAACATCATATATGAAAGAAGCCGGAATGACTGTCAACGTTGATGGAGTCGGGAATATTATTGGAACATACGGTGAAGAAAGTGAAACGATTATGCTAGGCTCTCATATTGATACGGTGCCGGATGGCGGAAAATATGATGGTGCTTTAGGTGTTCTTGCAGCAATCGAAATCGTACAAACGATATATGAACAACAATTACCACTTTCAAAAAAAATTGAAGTTGTAGCCTTTAAAGATGAAGAAGGGACTCGTTTTGGTTTTGGTTTAATCGGTAGTCGTGCGATGGCCGGTCTTTTAACATATGAGGAATTACAGAAAAGAGATGCATCGGATATTTCTATTCAAGAAGCGATGAAACAATTCGAATTGTCACCTCTTCCTTTAGAAAAGGTAAAACGTAATGACATTCAAGCATACTTAGAAATGCATATTGAACAAGGTAAAGTACTAGAAAATGAAGAATTACCAGTAGGTATAGTGTTAGGTATTGCAGCGCCATTATGGCTAGAAGTGACGGTTACAGGCGTGAGTGAGCATGCAGGTGCAACACCAATGCCAATTCGCCAAGATGCTTTAACTGCTGCAAGTGAAATGATTTTAGCAATTGAACAAATGTTAAATGGCACAACCAATTCTGTGGCTACTGTAGGTAAACTGAATGTAGAACCAAACGGTGTAAATGTCATCCCAGGTAGAGTAACCTTTACAATTGATATCCGTGATATTGATGAGCAAAAAATCAGCGCTTTAGAAAGTTCCATTTTAGAACAACTCCAAAAGGTTGCTGAACGTAGAAATATTACAGTGACATCGAAAGTTTTACAGCGCGTAAAACCTGCAAAAACAGCGCCTATGCTTCAACAGCAACTTGCAAGTAGTATTGAAAAATACGGTGTACAACCTTATTCATTAATAAGTGGGGCAGGACATGATGCAATGAATATGGCGAATGTGGCACCAATTGGAATGCTATTCGTTCGTTCAAAAGGTGGGATTAGTCATAATCCGTTAGAGTATAGTTCAGATGAGGATATTGTCATTGCAACAAATATTTTTTATGATACAGTAGTGGAGCTTACAAAGTAAAACTATATATATTTGAACATAAAAACAAAAAGCCAGAAACCTGTCAATCCTTAGGAGTGATGGGTTACTCTTTTTTATAAACAGTTAGCAATAATTAGGTGCTCCATTTGCAGTAATAGAAAATAGTTTTGATAAAAATTCGTAAAGAAGTTATAAAAAACTCATCAAAAATAAGTCTTGATATATAAGAACAAGGGCTTCTTTTTGATGAGTTTCTTCCATTATATATATTGCTTATTTTATTATGACACAGTTTTAAGTTTCTCTATTAAATATAAGCTTGTAATTTGGCATTATAAATAGCAAGTATCAAAGAAAAAACTATCAGAGAATCTGTTCTTTGATTTAATAATACATGTTTGGATAGTGGCATTTTAAAACATTTTTAGTTTTTCCACTTTACGTTTTCTTTCTTCTCCTCGTTTACCACAAGTTGAAATACATCAGGTCTTGAATAGTGTCCTACTACGTCAAAATCAAACTGACTGTAGGCAATCTCACGTAAATCAAGATCCGTAATTAACAATTCCTCTTTCCCGAAAACTGGCTCCTTGATATACTCACCTAAAGGACCGACAATAGCGCTTCCCCCTGGACACATTTCATCAGGAGAAGAAGTCAAATCATCATAGCATGCCAAATCAGTGGGATACATATCTTTATTTACATATTGATTACAAGATAAAACAAAGCATCTTCCTTCTACTGCGATATGACGAATTGTTGATTGCCATACATCTCGAGAATCTGCTGTAGGAGCAATATAAATTTGAACTCCTTTTGCATACATTGCTGCCCTTGCTAGTGGCATGTAATTCTCCCAACAAATTAATGTTCCTATCTTTCCATAGGGTGTATCAAAAACAGGAAGTGTGCTTCCATCTCCCTCTCCCCAGATTAATCTTTCTGAACCTGTCGGTTTTAATTTACGATGTTTGCCAAGTAATGTTCCATCTGGTCCAAAGAATAATACTGAACAATAGAGAGTCCCACCACTAAATTCGTTATCTCTTTCAATTACACCAATGACGAGATAAACACCAGCTTTGCGTGCTGCCTCTCCTAGTTTGTCCGTAGTTTCGCTAGGAACTGGAACCGAATTTTCCCAATAGCGAAGCCAATCTTTTCTTCCTTCTGGAGAACGGCTTCCAACTGTAGCTCCAAATGCTAGTCCCCTTGGGTAAGCTGGGATAAAAGCTTCAGGAAATACCACGATATTAGCACCTTTTTCTCCTGCTTCTAAGGTTAATGAAATAGCTTTTTCTGTACTTGCTTCTCGATCCATAATAACTGAAGCAGCTTGAATAACAGCCACTCTTACATTATGTCGTTGTATAGTCATGATAAATCCTCCTCTTTATAATAAATCCACTTAATATAAACCTTTAAATATAATGATAAATAAAAAGAGATTCTTTGTATGCATCCAATTGGATGTATATTGACTAATCCAATTTAAAAAAATATAATCTGAATTAATTATTAACATGAGGTGAATAAAAATGGAATGGAAAGTAGATCGTCAGTCAAATAAGCCTTTGTACCAACAAATCTTTGATTTCATTGAACAAAAGATTTCTTATGGTGAATTTCCACCAGGAACTTTATTACCATCGGAACGTAAATTAGCTGAACAATTAAATGTTAATCGCATGACGATTGTGCATGTCTATGATAAATTGCATGCAGTTGGTTTAGTGGAAAGAAAACGAGGAAGTGGTACACATGTCAGCACTCATAAATGGGGAGTTTTATCTAAAGGATTCACAAATTGGAGAAAATATGTAGAAGGAAGTACATTCTTACCTACATACCCTTTAATTAAACGTGTCCGTGAAGCAGCAAAACAGCTAGAAAATGAATTCGATTTAGCAAGTGGTGAATTATCGTCTGATCTATTCCCCTCTCAATTACTGCAGTCTTCTTTAGTTGATGAATCCTTTCCAAATGATTTGAGTTATGAGCATCCACAAGGGCACTTAGGTCTACGTGAGACATTATCTGCTTATGTTAAGACTAATTACAATATCAATGCCACTAGTTCCTCTATTCTTATCACATCAGGTGCTCAACAGGCTTTGTATCTCATTACCCAATGTTTACTAAGTCCTGGTGACGCTGTTGCTATCGAATCTCCTTCTTACTGTTATTCGCTTCCACTTTTTCAATCAGCTGGGCTACGTATATTTGGATTACCTGTTGGTCCTAATGGAATTAATCCTAGGAATATAGTGGATTTATATCATAAACATCAAATTCGTATGGTTTTTCTAAATCCAACATATCAGAATCCAACTGGAACTGTACTCACTGACACGCGTCGAAAAGAAGTAATAGAAATTGCCGAAAGGTTAGGAATTCCAATTGTAGAAGATGATCCGTTTGGTTTGCTCTCTTTCAAAGAAGAAAAGCATTCTCCCATTAAATCTTTTGATCACAATGGTAATGTATTATATATTGGTTCTCTTTCTAAAGTGGTTGCTTCCAGTCTACGAATTGGTTGGTTAATTGGTCCGCAATCGGTTATTAGCCGCTTAGCAGATGTCCGCCAACAAATGGATTTTGGGCTAAGTATCTTCCCTCAGTTAATAGCAAATAAATTTTTACAATCAGCTGATTACACAACTCACCGTAAAGTCCTCACCCAAGAATTATTGGATAGAAGAAATGCGATGATTTCTGCGTTACATGAGATTTTGGGAGAGAAAGTTAACTTTATTGCTCCGAATGGCGGGCTTCATATTTGGTGCAAAATAAATCAGAAAATTAGTGATGAAAAGCTTGTAGAGGAAGGCATAAAAAATAATATTTTATTTATGCCTGGAAGTGTATATGGTTTTCCAGATGGATATGTCCGGTTTACGTATGCTCGATTAGAGAAAAAACATATAAAGGATGCTGTATTACAATTCGCTGATATTTTATCTCGTATATGATTTTTAACTTAAATAAGCTCTAAAAAACAAAAAAACATTCAAATTTACAACTATTTTTCTTGTAATAAGTCTTAGTTAAATATTTAAAAGTGATCATGTAGCTTAATTCTTTATAAGAAAAAACCTTTACTAAAAAACAGTAAAGGCTTTTTTATGAGTTTCTTCTATTATAAAAATATCTCCTTGATCAAGCTATGGATTTAAGTTTCTCTGTTAAACGTAAAAAAGTCTCTTTATCTTTATTCTTTAAGGATTGATCAATTTCCTCAAGAATTTTACTTCTTTTGAAGTCATTCATCATCCGATCCAAAAACTGTTCAACCAACATTTCATCACGTAAATTTGAATCCACTCGGTCCATTTCATTAAGTGCATTATTTTCCATAAAACGTCAACCCCTTTATCTTTTCTCTTTTGCAAACAGTATTTCCTTTTGTACTCTTTTTATACAGGTTGATAGATGAATTGAGACATAGAATAATATGCATGATTAGGTCCTATTTCCTTTTAGATATTTTCCATATGGCTTCGATTAGATAGAACTACATAATTAATAACTAATCGGTCAAAGTTAAATGATATTAATTAATCGTTTATTTTATTCATTAGAGAAAAGATAAAAATTAACTTTTGAAGATCAATGTTTTATTAATCAAACGTCGTTGATGACAAATGACAATTTCTACTTCACATTCTATAACACTCTACATTCTACTTCTATTTTAAGTAATTTATTTATCACTCTTATTACAATATAAAATTTATAAATATTTAGTATTAATGTGTTTTTAATAAGGTTAGTTCATTTAAAAATATAAAGTTAATTTATTTTATATAAAGAAGTAAATATATAAAATTACTTATAAAAATTATAGTTTTACTATTTACTTTAGGTGACGACAAATTGGTTATTTTTCTATAACATATGTAACGATTAACACTATTTTTAATAAAATGTTTTATTATTTACTCTTATGATTAATGTAACAATAGACATTATTTAAATTTAAGATTAAAAATTATTAACTATTTGTTTAACAATATATTTTAAAATTATCTAACGTTTGTTATTTTTATTTTGATGTTCGTTTTGATAGAGATGCGTATCTTAAGGTATACAAGTGGAAGTTATCTTTAACCCTCTTATTCAACAACTCCTTGAA
>Ga0209463_1000083_pt1 | contig 84159 bp, 95 predicted proteins | sample AgamicMgSfrz_FD_187169 | JGI IMG/M metagenome (GOLD analysis project Ga0209463, IMG submission 187169) | Agave microbial communities from Guanajuato, Mexico - Mg.Sf.rz (SPAdes) (version 2) | ecosystem: Host-associated > Plants > Phyllosphere > Phylloplane/Leaf | place: Guanajuato, Mexico... | reverse complement strand
TTTATTGTCGAAAAAGAATCAGAAACGTATCAAGGTCCTTTATTCGCCATATATAATGCCTTATCAAAGATTTCTAATGTAGAATGGTATTTTGTGTTGTCATGTGATACTCCTTTTATTACTCCTACTTTTGTAGACAAAATGATTCAATTAGCGAAAAATAGTTACTATGATGCAATTGTTCCCGTACAAGCAGGTCACATACATCCACTTTTAGCTCTTTACCATCAGCGAAGCCTAGTGAAAATGGAACAACTACTAGCAAAAGACAAACGGAAAATGCAACTATTATTAGATGAAATAAGCGTATTAACGGTATCTTTTCCTACTGAAGATAAGATGTTTATCAATATCAATAGGCCAACAGATTGGCATAAATGCCAAGAAAAAAATTAGTTTGGCACAGCTTGTGAATATAGTAATTGCACTATATTCACATGTGATTAGCCAGGAAAGCAATCACAATTCATGATAAAAATCTCCGCTTTTTCCACCCTTTTTCTGTACTAAAAATGTATCTTTGATGATCATTGTTTTATCAACTGCTTTACACATATCATAAAAAGTAAGTGCGGCAATAGATACAGCAGTTAAAGCTTCCATTTCGACTCCTGTTTTCTCCCTGCACGTAACGGTAGCTTGTATAATTAAGTCATATCCATTGTCTGTTTTTTGATAATTAAATGTGAAGTCGCTTCCTTCCAGCATGATTGGATGGCACATCGGAATAATTTCGGCTGTTTTTTTAGCAGCCATAATTCCGGCAATCTGTGCTACTTGAAGAGGATCTCCTTTTTTTATCAGTCCAGTTTCAATTGCTTTGAATAATTTATTTGATATGGAAATGGTGCTTTGAGCAATTGCTGCCCTTGTTGTAATTTCTTTTAGAGAAATATCGACCATCTTAGGTCGACCTTCTTTATTCCAATGAGAAAAAGTGCTCATCATTTGCCTCCCGCAAAATAGGACTAACTCACAAATCTATAAACATCCTTTGTAAGTCAGCCTCTTTTTCTAAACTGATTTATTTATAAACTTTTTATTAAAATAGAAACACTTGGTGAATAAAACTACTTTTTTAATTTAATCACTATTAAAATACTAATAATGACACAAAATAAATCTTCATCAACATGCTTTACGGTTAACCACCAATATGTGACATTTCCACCTTTGAACTTTTTCCTCGGTTGCTCCCCTTTGCTCGTTCATCAGAATAACGATCCATACGGTGGTTCCAAATATCAGTAATCTTATCCGTAATCACTACATCTGATTCTTCCGAACGGAGCAAATGACGAAGGTCATAGCCTTGTGATGCAAATAAACATGTATATAATTTTCCCTCAGCAGAAACTCGTGCCCGTGAACAGTTAGAACAAAAAGAATCGGTTACAGATGAAATAATCCCAATTTCTTGATCACTGTCTACATATCGATATCTTGTTGCCACTTCTCCAATATAATTAGGCTCCAGTTGTTCAAGTGGCATGACTGCTCCAAGTTGATTCAGAATCTCTTGTTTAGTTATTACTTCTCCCATTCTCCAACCATTTGAATTTCCTACATCCATATACTCAATAAAACGTAGTGTATGTCTTTTTTCTTTAAAATATCTTGCCATTGGAACGATATCTTGATCATTTTTCCCTTTTTGAACTACCATGTTTATTTTTACTTTTAGTCCTGCATCAGAGGCTGTCTGAATACCTTCTAAAACTCTTGCAACCTTCCCTTTATTTCCATTTAATTGGTTGAAGCGTTCATCATTTAAAGAATCCAAACTGACTGTGATTCTTCTTAGCCCAGCATCAAATAGAAGAGGGGCAAACTTCTTAAGAAGAGATCCGTTCGTTGTAATAGCAATATCTTCTATTCCGGTTATCGAATTCAAACAATAAATTAAGTCAGGAAGATTCTTTCGTAGTAGAGGTTCTCCCCCTGTAATACGGATTTTGCTAACACCTAGAGAAACAAATATACGAGTCAAACGCTCCATTTCATCAAAAGTCAAAATTTTATCTGAAGACAAAAAAGGATAATTAGCACCAAAAATTTCTTCTGGCATGCAGTAGCGACAGCGAAAATTGCAACGATCAGTTACAGACAAACGTAAATCTTTTAGTGGCCGTTGTAATTTATCTAAAATAACATTTTCCAACTTCTTCATCTCTCTTCCCAAATATAAAAACTAGTATTATCTAAAGTTAGTTTTTCTTGTTTTTATAAAATTCTTTCTGGACATGTATAAATATTAAAAGATTGATTTCGAATAAAGCCTACTGTTGTAATTCCTAGTTCTTCTGCTAATTTTAAAGCTAATTCTGTAGGCGCAGATTTCGAAAGAACGATTTCACAGCCAATTTTCGCTACTTTCAATAAAATTTCTGATGATATACGTCCACTGAAAACGATGACCTTATTTCTAATTAAAATATCCTTTTTTAGGCAATATCCGTATATTTTGTCTAAAGCATTATGCCTTCCTATATCCATGCGGCTTAGCATAAACTCATCCGTATCACATAATGCGGCATTATGAACACCACCTGTATCCTGAAAAGTAGTAGCTGAATCTTGTAATTTTTTCATTAACTGTAGACAATCATCAGATGAAATCTGAACTTGGATCTCATTCATCTTTTTAGCAGTTAGTGCATCATTAACAAAGACAAATCCTTGTCTACTCATTCCGCAACAAGAAGTAATGTAACGCTTGTTTTGAAAACTTTGGTAATAAGGATTTAGCTTATCTATTTTTACATGTACATATCCTTCTTTTTCTTGAAACCAAATTTCTTTAATCTCCTCATATTTTCTTATAATTCCTTCAGATGCTAAATAACCGACAACCATATCCTCAATGTATTCTGGCGAACATACCATCGTAACAAATTCTTCTTTATTAATTTTTACTGTAACAGGATATTCTGTAACAATTACGTCTTCAATATGTTTAATAAATCCATTTTCAAATTTAAGGATTTCTCTCTTTTCGACTGTTGGTTTCATATAATCCTCCTCCTTCAAAATAAATATTGATAAGGAATTCTATACCCATTCTACTTATGAAAATATTTACTATTATTATGCAGAATTAACGTTATAAGGATTGTTCTCTATGAATGATATCTTGAGCTAACGATGTAAACATTTCACCAGTAAGTGAATCTTCATCATATACATTTGAATTTTTATTTTCTTCTCGCTTTGCAAAAGGAATTCTTGCAATAACTTCGGTCTTTAGTTGTAGAGAGACCCTGTCACCGCCTCCTTTTCCAAACAGATAGTTCCGTGAACCATCTTGTTCTTCATAATAGGCCATATTTTCAACGACACCTAATACTTCGTGTCTTGTATGTTTAGCCATAGCTCCTGCTCTTGATGCAACAAAGGAAGCCACACTATGAGGAGTGGTGACAATGATTTCTCTTGCCTGAGGGATCATGGCAGCTACATCAATAGCTACATCGCCTGTACCAGGAGGTAAGTCTAGAAGAAGATAATCTAGCTCTCCCCAATGTGTATTCGCAAGGAAGTTTTGAATCCATTTATTTAACATCGGCCCCCTCCACATTACAGGATTATTATTATCTGTGAAAAATCCCATAGACATCACTTTCACACCGTGGCTTATAACAGGGATAACAGTGTTATCAATCATAGTTGGTTTTTGCTTTACTTCCATCATGGCTGGAATACTAAACCCGTAAATATCAGCATCTAAAATCCCTACTCTTTTTCCCATACGAGCTAAGGCGATGGCAAGATTTACCGTAACGGTTGATTTTCCTACCCCTCCTTTCCCACTCGTCACCGCAATAAATTGAACACCGGAATCTGGTCGTAACATAGCAGGCATTCCCGTTTCTGTGGTCGTGTTTTTCTTCAACGTTTTTGTTAAAGCTGCACGTTTTTCAGGACTCATAGAACTGAACGTTAATGAAACACTTGAAGCTCCAATTCCTTTAAGCACATTTTCAACATCCTCTTTTATTCGAGCTTTTAAGGGACAGCCTTGAATCGTTAGAACGATTTCAAGTTCAACAGTCTCGTCATTGATTTTGATATTTCGCACCATGTTTAATTCCACGATACTTTTATGCAGCTCCGGATCTTCGACGTGTTGTAAAGCATTCATAATTTGTTTATTTGTCAACATACAATTCATTCCTTTTTACTGTGATTAATTAAATTTAGAAAAATGTTTCCGTATATTTGCTACTAGAACTTTCTGAAACACAAAAAGCCCATCACAAAATAAAGTGTACATATGTCATACACACTTTATTTTGTGATGGGCTAATTACTGAGCAGTTTCTCCCTACTAGTCATCCATCTCATCACTTGAAATAATATTAACAAAACCAGGATATTAAGGCACTTTATAGTTACCCAATATCAATGACTTCTTATATTTTTATTGTAATACTTTAAATCCTTAAGCTCAAGAGTAAATTAGCTAAAAAGCGACTTTCCAAAATTTGTATACAAATTTTGGATTCTTCTTAATGAAAGAAAAATTGCGATATTCGTGTACTGTATCTTTGTTTAGAACTGTGCTATATCCAATGATTTTTCGTTTAATTTCCCGTTAGAATTTGTTTAAACGACTATTCATTGACGTACAACTCCAATCTGTTATAGAATTAATATAACAGATAAAAAATAGTATGAGAGGGGAAAAATAATGAATTCTGTTTATATAGGAATCTCTCTGCAAGTATTACTCGCTGTGTTACTTCCTATCCTGTTAATGGTATATTTACAAAGAAAAAAAATGATGTCGTGGAAATCTTTACTTATTGGGGCGCTTATTTTTATTGTTTTTTCACAGATTTTAGAAAAAATTGTCCATTTCCTAGTGCTTGTTCCAACCGGCACGGAATTAAAGTGGAGCACGAATCATTATATCTTTGCATTATACGGCGGCCTTGCTGCTGGTCTTTTTGAAGAAATTGGTCGCTATTTTGCCTTTAAGGTTTTATTGAAAAACAATCATCAATTTAATGATGGACTTTCCTATGGATTAGGGCATGGTGGAATTGAAGCAATATTTATTGGTGGTATGAGTGCGCTAAATTCTCTGCTTATCTCCTCTATGATAAAAACAGGAAACTTAGAATCGATATTAGGTGCCGCAGCCACCCCTGAAGAAATTAACAGCATAAAGGAACAATTTGAACAGGCAAATATAATGCTTTTTGCAACAGGCGGTTTAGAAAGAGTCTTTGCATTAGCTTTGCATCTTGCTTTATCCATTCTAGTGCTATATGCGATTAGACAGCAAAAATTTATGTATGTTATTTATGCGATACTTATTCATGCTGCTATTAATTTCTTGCCAGCACTTTATCAAGCAGGATCTGTGACAAACCTAGTTCTAATTGAAATATTCTTAGGTGTAGTTGCTGTTCTGTCCATTGTATTTATTGTGAAAATGAAGCCAAAATTTGAGAACTAAACTTTTATTGCTCTCCTTTTTTATAGGAGAGCTTCTTATTTACCATTGTTCGCCGTCCCATTCATCCATCATAAATACTTGTTCAATTTTTGCACCAGAATTAGTAGAACTGTTATTCTCGTAGATGTTATATGGTTCTACATAATTATTATTCTTATAGTAACCTTTAACGCAATAAATAGTAGATTCATAGCCACTTCCCCACTTTGAGGTTGCTCCCAAAAGAAGGGAAAGCGTTCCGTTCTTTGATAAGGTACATATTCTTCATCATCTAATTCTTAAAAATATACCAATCCAATAAGGATTCCCCAGCCAATTATATTCATGATAATGCCACTTAAATGATTTGATAGTCCAAAATCAAACATCTGCTAGCTCCAATCTAGAAAACTCTTTATTTTTATTCCTTTTTTTAACATATTTACCAAATAACAATATCACCGTTTAGGAAAAATGAATGATATATATCTCGTATAAATAAGATATTGTTAGAAGATTTTATCTCCTTATGATAAGATACGGTTATGTGTGTAAATAGGAAAACAATTGAAATAGTAGTTTAAGGAGTGCAGTGAATGGAAAATTGGATTTTAGAAACAATGGAAAATTTCGGATACATAGGTATACTTTTGTTAATTACGCTCGAAAATATCTTTCCCCCTATTCCTTCAGAAGTAATTTTAACCTTTGGAGGTGCGATGACTGTAAAAACAGGGATGACTGTAACAGGAGTTGTCATTGTTTCTACAATTGGATCGGTTCTTGGAGCAATCATTCTTTATTACATCGGTTCCATTTTAGAAATAAAAAGATTAGAAAAAATTGTTGATAAATGGGGGCATATCCTCCGATTAAAAAGAGAAGACCTATATAAAGCAGATCGTTGGTTTGAAAAATATGGCTATTGGACAGTCTTTTTCTGTCGCTTTATTCCACTTATTCGCAGCTTAATTTCGCTTCCAGCAGGTATGGCAAAAATGAATTTTGGTATCTTTTTATTTTTAACAACAATCGGTACTTTCACATGGAATTTTGTTCTAATTCGCATTGGGGCGGCAGTGGGTGACTCATGGGAAGATATCGTCCATTACATGGATTTATACTCAAATGTCGCATACGCGCTTATTGCCATTATAGGACTTGCTTTCATCGGGCTTTATATTTATAAAAGAGTGATAAAACAAAAATAACGATGTTATGTTTTCATCTCATGGGATTTCCCATGAGATGATTTTTTTATCCAAAATGAAATTTTTTATGGTACAAGCTACCTTCTTCGCATTCGATGATAGAAATAAAACAATATGCCAATAAAAACAATAACAAATATAAAGCTAATCCTCATTGGATAAACAATCATAATTCTTGCATGAATGATAAAATCAATAAAAAAGAAAGCGATAATTCCAAGGAAGAATATCTTAAACAGGAATCGTTTATTCTTCATCTTAATCCCCACATCTCCATTTAATAATTTGTCTTTTCCTGTTTATATTTTATGAGAGAGACTGGGTATTTAGTTATGTATTGTTAAAAAGGATTTTTTAAGTTTTCCGCCTGAATAACTACTGCAGTCAAACCGGTATCTGATCCTGCTTCATGCCATTCTCCTTGCTCCCAAAATACAGCATATCCCTTTTTAATTGGAATCTTCTCTTCAGAACCATCTCTAATCCATCCCTCTCCCTCAACAACATGGAATAGTTGTGGAACTGGAGCTTGATGATAGCCTAAGATTCCGTTAGGCTCTATAGACATAATCCCAATGTTCGTTGCTTCCTCAGTCTTCATTATCTTATAGTAGCTAGAAGAAACAGATTCATATTTTAAGATAGTGTTTCCTTTTCCAATCGAAATTACTTTCATCTCAGTCACCCTTTCTTCTTTAAACAAATTATTGTGAATTAAAATATAGCCTGCCTTCATTTTTAAGACAGACCTTTATCTTTATACTATAAACATTTGCAACACTACAGTCGCTCCACATATCGGAACATCTTCTGTTTTTAGACAAATCATTCCTTGAGTCACTTCATAATTTTCCTTCGGCTGTAAAACGGCGTTAATAAACAAATTCATGTAAGAAACTTTTGAAGGATCTAGAATTTTTTGTTTTCCTAACTCTTTTACTCCATCTTCTTCCGTAAAAATATGCTTACTTCCATCTGCAATAGCGAAATATTCTAATACCCCTATTTTTTTAGGTATGTGTATACAAACCTCTGCAGAAGGTATTTCAGGCATCATCAAATATGGTTTTGGCACTCTTTGTCGTTTTTCCATCTTCCCCACCTTTTTTAACCATAATAGTTATTTTATAAATAGAGAGTCAGATGGTGCACATATTGTGAATATTTCCATTATGTCTAGTCATTATCATTTTACTTTCATAACATGAAGTATAATGGAATAAGGTGGTGAAACGTATGCCATTACAGATTATGAAGCTTGCTGTTAGTGCAGCACTTGACATTGACACTGCTCCAACAGTTGATCGTTTTTTTTATATTGTTACTGCCCCTATTACAGGTGCTGATACATTAGAAATTGATGCAGCTGATTTTATGACAGATACTGGTGATGCAGCAACAACATTACCAGAACTAACTGCTGATAATAGTTATTTCAATGTATATGTTAACGGAGTACTTCAAATGGAGGATCTTCTAACATATACAGCTGGAGCAACTGGTGTTGGAGGATTAGTCATAACAGTTCCAGATGGTTCTACTATTATTGCAGACACTCCTGTCGTCTTAGAAATCACAAACTTCGCTCCTACCTCTGAAGCAACCATTAATACGTAAAAAGAATACGATAGGCTCCGAAGAATCTCCTTTTTCGGCCTGTCGTATTCTTTTTACTTTATATTTACTATCTAAAACATATTCTTTACTTCGATACATTTCCTATCAGCTTAAACATCTAATCAAAGGCTATTATACGATTTAATTTTCGTTATAAAGTCCTCTACATTCTCGCTCGTAATTTGTTTAAATTTCAATGTGTCCTTTTTATATTTAATCGCTATGTACTGATTCAACATTCCCTGCTTTAACTGAATATCTTCCATATTTACATACTCAAAGCTTTCGTTCAATTCATTTCCAGTATTGGAATCCGCACAGAAGATTAATCGTTTTTCAGTTGCTGCAAGGATACCTGGACGAATTATTTTTCTATAAATAAACACTTCCAATGAACATCTGATTGTTCCTTTTATCGTTTCGTTATTTTTCAATTGCTGTTCAATTGCTTGTAAGTCTGCTATCATCCGGCTTCCTCCTCCTTCTGCTTCTAAAACTACTTACGGACGAAGGAGGAAAAAGTTTCCTAATTTTTTATTTTTACTTAATCAGTAGGATTAATAATAGCCAGTATTTGATGATCTCTCCATTGTCCGTTAATTTTCACATTGCTTTTCGCTATTCCTTCTTTGTGAAAACCAGCCTTTTCTAATACACGAATCGAACCGATATTATGCGGCATCACACCTGCTTCTAATCGGTGCAGATGAAGGGTATTAAATGCATAATCAACTAATTGCTTTACAGCAATAGTCATATAGCCTTTACCATTTTGATCTTTATCAAGGACATAACCAACAATAGCATTATGAGCAGGTTCTCTTCTTACCATATAGAGATTAACACTTCCAATTAACGCATCTGATTCCTTTAAGAATATCCCAAAACGATAATCGACATCTTTTTTCTCATTTTCTTTCCATGTTTTAATAAGTTGCTGCTGAAAATCTACTGTATAAAACTCTTCCTTGCGAGCAATGGAATAAGCTTCGAAAAATTCTCTATTCCTTAATTCGAGCTGCCATAATCCTTCTGCATCTTTTTCTTCAAATAATCTTATGTAAATCTGTTCAGTTGTTTGTATCATACTAACTCTCCTCTCTCCCATTTATTTTAACCACTCTTTTTATATAAAAACAACAGATTTTTCTGATAATATTACAAATAAAGTACAGGAGAGTTTAAACATCAAGCTTCCTTGATTTTCGTCAACCTAAGGTGGAATAATGCTCCATTTTTCATAAAGAACCTTACATTGCGTATATGCAACGTAAGGTTCTTTAAATAAGGATTTTACCTATTGATAATTAGTTTTTATGCTAATTATTTGGTTGCGTAAAATTTCATGAAATGATTATCTACATAGGTTTCTCTATTTTTTCAAGATGATCATTGTTTAACCGATAAACTCCCTTTCCTTCTGTCCCGATTAGTATATTATTACACCAATACATTCCAGTACCTTCGTCGATTCCAAAATTAAAGCAAGGTTGAAACATTTTGACCGCAGTTCTTAAATGGCTTTCATCCATCCACTCACTAAAATGAACAGCAATAACCGTATCTTTTAACAAACCTAATCCAGCTTTATATTTAAAAACTCCATCCTCATTATCTTTTGCTGAAATAATACATCTCTCCATACTAATCAGGGCACCAGCTGAAAATCCGGCGATTGGCACTCCTGCCGAATATTGTTCCATAAGTATCTTTGAAATAGTTGTCTCAACAATATACTCTGCATAAAGTTCTGTATCCCCGCCACCAATGATAATTCCCGCACTATTTAGCAGTAGCTGTATAGCCTCTTCCACCGAAACAGTTGGTAAAGGTATATATTGAAATTCCGTTATCCCGTATTCCTTCAATACTTTTGTATACTTGGGCATATATTCTGTCCAATTTGCTCTTTCCAGAATAAGCAAAGATAATTTCCCAGGTCGTGTGGAGACCAATTCCGTAAATTTTTTTGCCATTTTGCAAGTAAATGGCGGTCCCCCACCCAATAAGAATAGATGCTTATCCATTACTGTCCTCCCATATTCTCTGTACAGTTATTAATCGATTACCATCAAATATTAATTTATAAATATCCGGCATCTGTAAATTCTTCCAAAATTGATAATCATATTCCTTTGAAAAATAGTTCATCATTAAGACCATAATATTTCCATGTGTACCAATAACAATCCTTTTATTTTCATATTGTTTTAATATTTGAAATAATGTACGGACACCTCTTTTCTGTGCAGTTAGATTAGACTCTCCTCCATCCCAGGCAAAAGATTCTTCTTTCCATACTTTTTCGATTGCAGTATCAAAATCTCTAATAGATCCTTTTGCTAACACCCGTTCTTTAAAATCTGAGATAAGCTTTATGTCTGTGTGGAAATATTCTGCAATTCCTTCTACTGTCTGGATCGCTCTCTTATATGGACTTGATAAAACGACATGGACAGATTCCATTTCCATTCGTTTTGCTACTCGTTTAGCATCCGACATACCTTTCTCCGATAAAGGTCTACCTAATTCATCTGAGGAATATACGGAGTGTGCATGCCTGACTAAATAGATCGTTGTTCTAGATTCCACTTTTCTCATCCCATCATATAGATTTAGGCGTCTTTAACGATGGAATATACATTTATATCAAATGCTTTCCCATTCTGTTCATAATACTTCCTCAAAATGCCTTCATGCTGAAAACCAAGCTTTTGAACAAGTTTATTTGATGCCTCGTTTTCTAAATAAACCATTGCTCCTAGCCGATTTAATTTAAGCTCTTCTAATGCATAGGAAACAACTTTTCTCACCGCTTCTGAAGTATATCCAGCTCGCCAATAATCGGGATGAATTTCATATCCAATCTCCGCTCTTTTATGGGAAAGAACTAAATTATTTAAGCCAAGAGTGCCGATAAGTCGGGAAGTTCCTTTTATTTGTATGCCCCATCTTAGCCCTCGATGATTTCGGAAACTTTCCGAAAAATGCCCAATTATTGTTTCGACTTGCTCGATGCTTGAAAATGCCTCCTGGCCATAATAGCGCATTACTTCAGCATTAGAAAAATAGGCAAATAAATCTGCAGCATCCTCTTTTTCAATCTCTCTTAATATCAGTCTCTCTGTCTCTAATATTGGAAACATCTTATTCTCCTTTTCTCTGTTCGGCTTTTTAAATTTCGGTTTACCATTTTTTTCTTATTATAATGGAAAACCATAGATTAGCCTAGGGGAAATATCGGATGATGATTGAGTCTCCATCCGATATTTCCCTTAATTAAATGGTGAAATTTTCCGTAACGTCCATTTCTAGTTTCCCATCCTTCGCTCTCCCCTTTATTTCCACAAGTAAATTTCCTTTATATGTTCCAGTTAACTTGTTAAAAAGGAATTCTGTTTCGGTGATCTTCAATTTGGGATTCACATATTGTAAATACAAAGGTCTCTCCTCATCAGATAACGTGGTATTATGGACAGAAACAGCCTTTCTCTCTTCACTCTTTAATTTTTTGACTCTCGCCAGTTCATTCTTATCTCCTGGAAATGTGATCAAAATGTTTGTTAGTGTCTCATCCGTTAAGTTGTTTAGCCAAACAATTGGTAAAATCGGTATTCCCATCATTACAAATCTCTCCTTGTAAAAGCATTGATACTATCTATACGCCCGATGTCGGAAAACGTTTTCATTTTTTATTAATATGCATTCAAATACTGAATGCATGCTATAATAATAGATATGAAAATATTGGGAGGACAAACTTTGACAGCAATCTATTTTGGCTTTATTTCTGCAGTTATTTTGTTGATCGTGCTTTCACTCATCTATTTTTGGTGGCGAACAGATAAATACGTAGAGAATCTTCAAGCGATTCGAAAATCATATTATGTATTGTTTTTTCTTTTAATCTGTCTTGGAATCTTTTCAGATCAACTTCAAATTGTTGACTGGAAAACGATTTTGTCTTTTGTTTGCGCGGCTGTTTTTCTTGATATAGCTGTTTTTCAAACACCAGACATTCTTAAGATTTGGAACACAGAATTCCAGCATAGCAATTACATACGTAAAACAATTCGCAAAAATGAAGAAGTTTTAGGCTACAACGCAAAAAAGGTCCAGAACTTTACTGAAGTTATTTCCAAAACTGCTGATCATTTTATGGATCGCAATCCTCCTCAACACTGGCGCCAATATAAAGATGAACTACGAGCCTATTTAAATCTATACGCAGACACATTTCAATTTCATATTGCGATTTTTCCATTTGCCATAAGTGCCAGTGCTGATGAGTTAAAACGTAACCTTGAATCCGCATTTAATAGTGTGGAAATTTGTTATAATATTAACTTTGTAGATAGAGAAGTAAGAGATAGCATGATCCAACATCTTCTTGATGGGAAAAGTATCCCTTTAAAAGATCCAAGTCATGGTACAAATGAAGAAGAACGTACAAAGAATGTTTTTATCGTTGCATATTATGGGGAAAGTTATAATATGTTGATAGGAATTAGTTCAAATTTTGTGGAAGTCGACGGAATCGATGCTTCCCATATCCTTAACCTCGCACAAATTTTTGATTGGTACATGGTTTAAGTCTCCATTTTAGATGTTCTGTAGTATAATAATATATAGATAAAAAAGCATGAGCATTTTTCACAATTAATAAAATTATAGTTTTGGAGATTAGTAGCTTGTGCAGGAATTTCATCATCAAATTTTTTAAAAAGGAGGAATTGATATGGCAGACAAAAAAAACGCTGCAACTGCTTCCACTCCTACCCCATTCAATAAATCGAAGAAACAGCCAAAAAAATCAATGAATCCGAATAGGAGAAAAATGACGGTAGCAGTGTCAGAAACATTTGAAGATATTCATGACATGAATAAAAAAGCATTAAACTTACTAGCTAAACGCGCATAATGAAATAGAGTCTTATGGAAATGAGAAGATTTCTTTACAAAAAGAAATTATTCATTTTCTAAGACTCTGCTTTTTTATTGTATCACAAGAAAAAGAGTAAAAAGTTAGAGAACAGTGTAGACTAAATTACAATTACTTAATATTTGTATAAAAACATTAAAACAATGGAAAACCTATATATAAAAAGTAATGAGGCAATTCAGGTATGACATTAAAAAGAAAACAAAACATGAATCCAAATCGAAGACATATGACTGTACCAGCCATGCATTTTTCTGTTTCCATTTACAATAAAAACACAATAGCAATCTTAGAAGCATTAGACCAAAGGAAGAGGTAAACTTATCCGCTCTTATTTTATTTTCGGCTCTCTGTCATTATGACGGGGGTCTGTTTCTAAATGCTGATCTAAATAGGTGTAAAACTTTTCCATTGTATGTTGCTCTTTGAGAATTGATTGGAGCTTTAAAGGGTCTTTAATAAGCACTTTGTGTTTCTTTAATAGCTTAACCAGCTCCGGGAAAAGGCTAAGATCTTCACTCTCCAAATGCAAAGTGGAAGAATCCTTTAAGTGAATAATAATATCTAAATGAAGCGATGATCCTAAAAGGTATAAAAAAACAGTTGGAACACGTTGCACATTAAATTCTACTGAAACAATTTCTTTATAACGAACCGTTTGTAAATTTTGCTTCTTTTTTCTTCTCAACCATCCACAAGGGGTAAAAAGAATACCTAAATCATTAAAGCTTGTATAACATATGGGATAAAGCTTACTTGCATAATGTGGGTATTTTTTTCCGTACACCTCAACAATAACTGGTAAGACTCTGTTCTTTCCCTGTGATACAAACTCAGTCCACTTCATTTCCGCTCCCTCCTACTTATTTATTACTTCACTCCAGCCTTTCTACAACAAACGGCATGACATTTCGCTCTTTGTTTATTTACTCTAGTCTATTCCATAACAATGAATATATTGCCAAATGGTCAAGCTTCCGTACAAAGTAATGTATTTAACATAATATATTCCGTGCCTTATAAAAAGGTTAAAAACAAAACAATAATACTTGTTTATTCGATAGCTGCTTGCCATTTTCCTGTATCTTTCCTGAAAAAACAGCAATTTTCTACATCGTATCCGATTTACTTCATTAAACAAAACATCCCTTTTCCAAATGTTACTGGAAAAGGGATGTTATTAGTTAAATAACGGCTATTCCTTATTTTTTGCTACTTTTAGCAATATCTGTAGCTCTTCTTCTATTAGTTCTACATCCAATCGCTCAAAGAGTGGGATGACATACTTTATTTCGTACGGTAGTGTTTGTTGCTGCTTCCATTCCACTTTTCTAATCCCTAACATATCTCTAATCTTGTGTGTAGAGAACGGCACAAAAGGTTCTAATAGCTGTGCTAAATTTACAATTATATAAGTGCAATTGGCTAAAGTAATTTCTCCAGCCGCTTTTTCCGTTTTTACTTGTTCCCAAGGCTTCTCTTGATCAAAATATCGATTGGCATAACGAATATAAGAAAAAATTTCTTCTAGTGCTTTTTTAACTTTTCCTTTTTCAATCCACTGACCTGAACTTTGATAAACTTCTTCCGTTACAGCAATAATGCTTTTAGATACCTGTCTTTTCGGAATCTTACCATTGTACGCTTTTTGAATAAATTTCAATGTTCGATTTACAAAGTTCCCATATGCTCCTAATAATTCACTATTATGGCTATAAATAAATTCTCGCCAAGAAAAGTCAGTGTCTCTTGCTTCCGGTGCATTAATGGTCAAAAAATAGCGTATGGAATCAGGATTATATTTCTGCAATATATATGGGACCCAAACAGCCCAATTTTGGCTAGTCGAAAACTTCCTTTTTTCTAATGTCAAATATTCGCTGGAGATGATATGTGTTGGCAAAGATTTTCTACCTAACCCGAGCAAAATACTCGGCCAAATAACCGTATGAAAGGGAATATTATCTTTTCCATGTACATAATAGGAAGTAGTTTCATCATTCCAATAATCTTCAACATTAAGACCGTTCTTTTTACAAATCTCGATACTTGCAGTTAAATATCCCGAGACTGCCTCAATCCACACGTAAATCTTCTTGCCTTCAAAGCCATCTAAAGGAACATCAATCCCATTAGGTAAATCCCTAGTTACTGCTCGGTCTGGAAGTCCTTCTTGTAAATATCGTTTCGTTAAGGCAAGTGCATTTTCGCGCCATAGCTCCTTATCTATCGCTTCTTTTAAATAGGATTCCATCTCCTTTTGAAACTTGCTAAAAGCAAAATAAAAATGGTCTGTTTGTTTAATTACTGGCTCTTCACCACAAATTTTACATCGCTTTTCCTTTAATTCAAGAGGATCTAATATGCTTGAGCAATGATCACATTGGTCGCCTCTAGCTTTTTGTTTACAGTGAGGACAAATTCCTTCTACAAAACGGTCAGGTAAAAACTGATTATCTTTTTGACAATAAGCTTGCTCGACCGTTTTTTTGTACAAATACTGATTCTTTAGTAAGGATAAAAAAATCTCCTGAACCGATTGATGATGATGCAAAGCATCTGTTCTTGTATAAAGATCATAAGAAAAGCCTAGCTGCGAAAAACATTGGTGAAATTCTTGGTGGTATCGATCAGCAATTTCCTGAACAGTGGTATGTTCTTGCTGTGCTCGAATAGAAATTGGTGTGCCATTGCAATCACTTCCAGAAACGTAAAGGACATTCTCTCCTTTTTGGCGAAAATATCTTGCTAAAATATCTCCAGGTAGTAATGCTGCCACATGTCCGAGATGTAAAGAGCCATTTGCATAGGGCCAAGCGCCCCCTATTAGTATTGTCATCATTTATTCCTCCCAAATAATTTGTCTAATTCGGCTGCCTACAAATGAATTTTTCCGTCGCATCTGTTCAAAATACACTAACGAATATAATTCCTCCTCTCTTTAAAAACATAAAAAAACGCCCTAATCTAAAAAGATTAGGACGAGTTTACCCGTGGTACCACCTAGCTTCGCAAACAATTTGCACTATTTGCCTCTAATCAGTGCGTCTTCATAAAAAAGAGATACTGCTGCTGTTATAACGAGTGCCTATCTCGTCGTAGTCTACTCACATATCGTTTTCGGTACGAAGCTCAAAGGTCATTTTCAATAAGGTTCATTTACTTCCTTTCCACCATCGGAAGCTCTCTATAAAATACTGCCTTATTTACTTTTCCTTATCAACGCCATCATTTTTATTAAGATTGATTTTAATTTTTTCTCCATTAATTGTCAATATGTTTTTAAATTAGATTACTTCCTGTTAAGAGTGGATAAACCCGTTTTCTTCCCAAACACCTTAAATGATAACGCCTACATAAACATGTAAATCATTCGGAACTAAAATGGTTCCATCTTTACTATACTTTTCAAATAAGTATCCTAATTTCTCAACAAATTCATCATACAAAAAGTCATCTTTTTTTGGTGCATAGGAAGCGGATAGATTTCTGCCAATAAAATATTCTTTGCTCATTTTTAATGGATTTGATACAGCATAATGTTCGTAACCATTCGTGAAAAATTGCTGTAAATCCAAACGATCAATGTTAATTCCACCACTAAATCCTTGGAAGTTTGGACAATATTTTTTTGAGATTTCTGCTGTTTCTTTGTTTAACTTACTCGTATGGTCTCGACTATTCCAAATAAGCATCACATAGCCATCATTCTTCAAAATACGTTCACATTCATTTTTAAAAGCAGCAGTATCAAACCAATGAAACGCTTGAGCAACCGTTATTAAATCAACACTATTTTCAGTAATACCAGTATTTTCAGCAGAAGCATTTATACAAGTTACCTGTTTTACCCCTTCCATTCTTTCTTCTAAAATGGATTGCATATCATTATTAGGTTCGACCGCGATGATTTCTGTACCAATACTAGCAATAAGTTCCGTAAAAATACCCGTACCCGCTCCAACATCTGCAATAACAAAATGATCTTTGCTACCGGTATACTCTGTAATAAGCTCCGTCATGAAACGTTTTGGGTAACCTGGACGATAACGGTCGTATAATGCGGACTTCCCTGTGAATTTCGCTTCTGAATTCATTTTATTCCCCCTCATTAAAACAAATTCCCTTCCTTCTCCCCGCATGCACTAATCTTTTATCCTATTCCCACTATACTAAATAAATATTCCACAAAGAAGATTACATTCCTTCTATATTTTTTTGGAACAGTCCCGTATCGGTTTATTGTAGTTACAGAACTGTTCTTTTTTGTATTATGCTTTTGCTACATAACTTGCAAGTGCTTTTTGCACTTCATATATGCTGCTGTCTTTTTTAAACTGTTTGGATATAGCTGGCAATTCTGCCCCAGAAATCCAAATTTTTAATTCAGCATCTAAGTCAAAATGACCTGCCGTTTCTATGCTAAATCGAGAAATACTTTTGTATGGAACAGATAAATACTCAACTTTTTTTCCTGTCAATCCTTGTTTATCAACGAGAATTAACCGTAAGTCCGTAAACACAATCAGATCTCTTACTAATTTATATGCTAACTCAATTGTTTCACTTGACCCAATTACCTTGCTTAATTCCTTTTCTAATTCTTTTACGTCTGCTGCACTTGCATTCCCCATTAGCCCATTTAAAAAACCCATTTTATCAGCCTCCACCTTCTTTTATTTATGTACTGATTAACCACTTTAAAAGTTTCCATTTCTTTTTGCTAATTCAACTTAATTATCCTCTTTCTACTCATTCTTTGCAAAACATAAGATATTTTCCAATTAGTCTCTTGTTTTTTGATTACACCTGTAATAAAATACTTACATATGGAATATATAAAAAACGGAGACCAATTACTACTCGTCCTGGAAGCATTATCAAATCCTTATCGATTAAAAATTGTCGCCATCTTGCAAAAAGAAAGAAAATATGTCAGTCAGTTAGCACGCGAACTAGGAATCAGTAGACCTTTGTTATATTTACATCTACAAAAATTAGAAAACGCAAAATTAATTAATGGACATCATGAAATTTCTGAGGATGGAAAAGCAATGAAGTACTATGAGTTAATTCCATTTTATCTTCCTTTAACAGAAGGACTAATTACAGACTTGGCTGACAGTGTCACGATTAAGAAAAGAAAGGAATAGTAATCAAATCATTTAGGAGGTAATCAAATGGAGATATTCGGTATTATTAATATCTTTATCATTCTACTTCCGATTCTTCTCATACTTGGTTTTTTATTTTATCTAGCGAGATATATGAAGAGAGCGGAAGCACGTGCAGATGAAAAGCTAAACATCGAAAAAGAAAATGTAACGTATCAAAAAGAACAGATAGACACACTGAACAAAGTAAAAGAAAAAATTGTCAACATTGAAAAAATGTTGAACGAGACAAATTAAGGGAGAAAAAAATGAGCTTAATTTTTTTAGCTTTGCCAACCTTAATCCTTTATATTTTCATTCCATTGCTTCTTATTTTTATCGCAGTACGTTTTCTAAAGCGTAAAGAAGCAAGAGCGATTGAAAGATTAAAGGTAGAAAAAAACAGCCTTTCTATTCACAAACAGCAAATGACGATTATAAATGACTTAAATGAGCACCTACAATCTATTGAAAAAACGCTAAAAGATGTGGAATAATCTACATCTTTTAGCGTTTTTCCAATTATCACCATACATATCCATTCACATTAGTAAGAAAATAGTAATAATACTAGGAAGAATGGAGAATTATATGAACAAGCAAGCGAAATTACTTATTCAACTAATTATTGTTATGCAGATCCTTATCCTTTCAATACAACCGCTATCTGCCTATGCAATAAAAACACCAAATGTCGTCATGACAAAACAATATAAAAATCTAGAGAATTTAAAATATCCATCTCTTGTTAGTGCGCCTAATAATACGGCACAAAACAAAGTTAACAAAATTCTTTTTCAACATATTCAAGACTCCTATAATCGATATGAAAAATTAATGAAAGATATGGAAAAGATAAAAAAAGAGCCAATGTGTAAAGAATCACCAGCAACATGCCAATATGAGTATATTACTAACTACCAGGTTAAATACAACAGTAACAATAAATTGAGTATTTTATTAAGTGATTACCAATTTACTGGCGGCGCACACGGTAATACTGTAATCACGACTTATAATTTTGATCTTAAATCAGGGAACCAATTAACATTAGACGACTATTTCTCCTCAGAGGTAGAGTATGAGAAGGTAACGAATTACGCATTGGCATATATGAAAAAACGTCCCGAAATTTTCTATTCCGATCCTTCGGAATTTACTAATTTTAAAGTAACTAATCAGACAAACTTCTATTTAGCTGACAAAGGGATTGAATTAATATTTCAGCAATACGAAGTGGGTCCATATTCTTCTGGAAACCCTACAATATTAATCCCTACTTCTGTATTCAAAAAAAATAATCTTTAATAAAGAAAACTTCCAGCAGTAAGGGTTTTCCTAATCATCCACGGATGATTAGTTACATTCCGAAGATTGAGCTGAAAGTCATACTGCCCCTTAAGAGTAGGATAAAGGGAGGAACCATTAACAGTCCCTCCCCTTTTCTTTATTTATTTATTTTTTCTTTGTCTTTCTATTTCTGCTTTCAACCGGCCTTCTGGAGCAAAATCTTTTTCCCAATTTGGCGGCTTAATAATTTTCCCATCTTCTTCTCTGAATCTTGGTTTGCCATCTTCAAATAACTTTCCCATATTTGCCTCTTGTACAATTTGGAAAAGAGCAAATGGTTCTACTCCAGCAATGACAAAACTTCCTTGATTAAAATACTCTACATCTGTTAATGCGTCCATTTGTGCTACTAATTTATCATCAATTGGTTTCTTTTCGGTAAGTATTTTATCTGCTGCCTTGTTTAATCCCGTTAAAAACTGTTCATATAATGCTTTAAACGTATGTTCGTCTCCTTCTGCCGTTGCATATAAAAATTCGACCAATTCCTCTCCTGTCCAAACAGCTCGATTAACAGCTGTTTTTTCATCAATAGCAGTAGGCTTTGTTCCTACTACATGGCCAAATGCTTCATGAAAATCTTTTACCATATGATACATTTTATTATTATCCATTATTACTCCTTTTTGTCACACTTGTTTTTCTTTTCATTATTATTTCTAGAAAAGGGACAAGTTAAATTTATAAAAACTATTGTACCATTAGATTCGCTTTTTTGTGGAGTTTTTACGTAATTTTATAGTTAGATAGCAATTAACTAATAGTAAAAAAGCTTTATCATCACATTCTCTGAATCTTTTATATAACACCTTTGAAACACTAGAAAACAAAGCATTTTCAAATAGTGTAAAAACACCAATTTACTACTGTTTAATAGCCTGTTATAATACTAAAGGGAAAGAGGTGTATGATCAATGGAGATATTTAGTATTCAAGAATTAGAAAAAGTAATACGTCATGTCGAAATTGAAGGACAAGGGGGAATTTTTCAAGAAGAAACAGGCAAACAGCCAAAAGATTACCCGAAGGAATTCCTTGGTCGTATCGTTAATTACATTACTGATAATCAACTAATTAAGAAAATCCAGAAATTAAGCGATGATGAAGCACTTCACTTATTTGTGAAATCAGTTTACGTAGTCTGTATTAAGGATTTACATAGTTCTGATGACATCCAAGAACAAACTCTTGTGGAAAAAGTCTTTTCTGACTATTTGAAAGAAACATCTATGGCTCAATAAAATATTAGCAATTATAATTATATCGAAGCATAAAAAAGACTAGGATGCAGTCCACCCTAGTCTTTTATTTTTTTTCATTTTGTTTGCGTGGTTTGGGGCGGTAAAAATTACTATATATCAATTCTGCATGATTTTTTTTATAGAGATTTTCGTACTTTTTGTGCGCGATTAAGTTATCCTTCCAATTATGCGTAAAAATTATCTTGTCTTTTGACTCGTGAAAAATGCTCATGATGTACACACCTTTCTTAAGTTGATAATCTATCTATACCACCTTCCTATTAGGTTTAAACCTAAAATCCTCCTCAAAAGCAAAAGAAAATAAGAATAATAAGTATTTCTATACTCATTGGAGGTTACTTTTTGGACCTTTAGGGGAGAGTTTTCATCACCTTGTTCCTGCTCTTCTTGCTGGAGTCTTACTGCCCGTTAGAAATGGGATAATCTTATGGCAACTATTAGATTTAACAAAATCGATAAAAAAGAATTCTACAATAGTTGTACTTCCCTCTTGATTTGCGTAAAATAAGTAATTAGTTAAATATATTTTTAAAGACAGGAAGTTTATTATGACAAAATTTGGTTGGTTTTTAACGTTAATTGGTTTTCTCGCAATCTTAGGTAGTGTTCTCTATCCATTTGATCTTATAAGCAAGCAAACTTTATTAATCCTTCTTTTTGGAGGAGCTGGTACTATGTTTATCGGATCGATGATTAGAAATTTATCCCTTCTGAAAAAAATACCAAAATAACCATTTTCCATGCATTTTAACAGTATATATAAGTTGGAAGGCTGTCTCTTAAAGTGAGACAGCCCTTTTCCATCATAAAAGGAGGAATACAATTGGAAATAAGACAGCTGCATTATTTTGTAGAAGTTGTTAAACAAAAAAATATGACAAAAGCTTCTGATAAACTTCATATATCCCAGCCTGCCCTAAGTAAAGCAATCAAAAGTTTAGAATCAGAAATCGGTTTAACTTTAATTCACCGTTCCAATAAAACACATGAGCTAACAGATGCTGGTTCTGTTGTTTTCGAATATGCACAAAAAATCATTGCCCAAGTAGAAGAAATGTCATCTACCCTGCACGATATGACGAATTTAACGAGAGGTAATATTAATATTGGCCTCCCGCCGATTATCGGTAGTTTATTTTTCCCAAAAATAATCGCTGCCTTTCATAAAGCCTATCCGAACATCCAAATTAATATTAGAGAGTATGGCGCTGCCAAAGTTGTTAAAAGTGTCGAAGAGGGTGAATTCGAGATGGGTGTTGCGGTACTTCCTTTAACGGATGACGCCTTTCATATCTTTCCCCTTGTAAAAGAAGCGTTGAAATTAATCGTACCTGAATCTCATCGGTTTGCAAATAGAAAAAAGGTTCATATGAAAGAATTAAAAGCGGAAGAATTTATTTTCTACAGTGAGGAATTCGCTTTGTATGAAATAATGAGACGAAAATTTATTCAAGAAGGATTTGAGCCAAACATTATTTTTAAGAGCTCCCAATGGGACTTTATGGTTGAGATTGTTGCCGCAAACCTGGGAATTTCGATACTTCCAGAATCTATTTGCAATCGAGCAAACAATAATCAAGTACGATTTATTGACTTAGAACCAGTAACGAATTGGGAACTGGTGATTATAACTAAAAAGGATCGATATTTATCTGTAGCTAGCAGAAGATTCATTGACTTTGTCCTTAATAATGAATGAATTCCTTTCCCGTTCAATTAAAAGCTACCCATTATAACTTTTAGTTATATTAACTATAATAAGTATGTATTTTACGAATAGCAATGATAAGCGTATGATATTCATATAGCAAAGAGGATGGAAGCTTTCATTCCATCAAATGAATATCAGAAGGTGATTGCTTTTGAAGAATATATTGATAATCGCTGGTCAAATCTTATTCCTTCATGTTTTTTTATTTATCGGGATAGCAATTAAATTGATCGTAACTATACCAATTCCCGCTTCAATGATCGGATTGATAGTCCTATTTATTGCATTAAAACTAAAATTAGTAAAAGTAGAATGGGTCGAAAAAGGAGCTGCTTGGTTATTAGCGGAATTGTTGTTATTTTTCATTCCATCAGCTGTCGGAATTGTTAATTACAATGAAATTCTAAATATTAAGGGAATTGAAACAGTATTACTTATCGCAATAAGCACATTTATTGTAATGGGTGCTACCGGATTTACTGCTGAAAAAATTTACAATAGAAAGAGACGTTTTAGCAAATGATGAAAATAATTATTCTAACTGTTATCACTTATATGCTTTATCGTATAGCCAAAGCATGCTATAAAAAATGGAATATACCATTATTTCATCCATTGTTAATAACTCCCTTGTTGCTTATCTTGTTTATTACTGCCTTTCGTATACCAGCAACAACTTATATGGAATCAGCACAGCCATTAACACACTTATTAGGACCTGCAACCATTGCTTTTGCTGTGCCAATTTATAAAAATTTACATTTATTAAAGAAATACTTTACCATTATTATTATTAGTGTTACAACGGGTACATTGGTTGCAATTATTTCTTCTTATTTATTATCGATTTTAATTCGTTTAAACAATGACTTTATTATGAGTATTTTACCTCGTTCGATAACTACTCCTATCGCTATTGTTGTTTCAGAAGAAATTGGTGGTCTTCCAACATTAACAACGATATTTGTGATTATTACTGGTGTATTAGGAGGAATTATCGGTCCTTATGCAATAAAATGGTTATCTCTTCGTTCTCCTATTGCCAGAGGTTTAGCACTTGGCATGGGAGCACATGGAGTCGGAACATCAAAAGCGATGGAATTTGGAGAACAAGAAGCAACTTTCTCGACGTTGGCAATGATTTTGGCTGCATGGATTACTGTCTTGTGGGGAACTTCATTAATTCCATTAATGCTTAGCTTTACTGCATGATGAAAAGAGACTGGGACATAAGTATTTTCAACCAAATAACTCTGAACGATTATACGTACATGCTAAGAAAAGTTTGTATAATTGTTTGGGGTTTTATTATTTTAAGAAAAAGGTTTGTGGTGATCAGCCGTAGCCTGAATACACTTCGCTTTCCATGGGGCGAGCGCCAAGCCTCCTCGTCACAAGCGTTCCTGCGGGGTCTTGGACTTTCTCGCAGCTCCCATAGGAGTCTACGTGTATTCAGGCTACTTTGTATTTCCTACTCATTATATTTTCTTTTAATAAAATGATGGGACGAAGCAACTTTTAAAAACGGAGTGAAATGGAGCGGAGGACACTCAACTCCTGCGGGAAGTAGAGCAATCTTTAGACCCCACAGGCTTAGGTTGCTCCCCGGCGCATAGAGTGTCTGTAGCGTAATGGAACGAGTTAGTTTCGCTACTAAAATTAGAGATTGTTCGTCTTTATCTATTATATATTTTGGTTTGTCCCAGCCACTTTTTTTAATAAGATGTATAATATTGCAAAAAAAAAGACCTCTCCACCATTGGATCTGACCATACAAGATTCACCAAACGATTATTTCTATCGAATGGAAAAATCTTGTGAGGTCCATCCTTATTGGAAAATTCCTCTTTTATTTTGAATATATGCTATTATTATTAACTACTTGAAGTTCTCTAGTTGTTTGTACCATTTCACTTCCGCAGATTGGGCACTTTGGTGTCTCACTGCTTTTGAAATTATCACGAATCCAACACTTACAAGTTTCTGAAACACAATCCCAAACCACCACTTCTTCTTTAACAATTTCTTCATTATTTCTTCTACCAAATCCCATTGCCAAATGAAGCACCTCCAGGAAGCTAATTTTTTGTTAATAGCTATGTTGTCCATAATTCGTTCTATTCGCAAATTAATTGCTTTTGCGAAAACTAAATAATAAGTTGAACAGCCATAGACTTTAACATCATAAAAAAATAAAAAACACTTGTAAACCAGAGAAAACAATAAAAAATCCCTAAACAAGTGCCAAACAAAATATAAATCAAAACTAACAACTAGTATTAAATATAACATAAAACAATAAAGAAGTCAAACTTTTCATTATGCCACACTTCATATATCTAATGCAAATATTATTTCAAAGAAATTCTCTAACCTAATTCTTTTTCACACAATTGGGTTTTTCAAACTTTAAATCAATACAATTAGCTATTCCTTCTTTTATATGATATTATTTTCAGAGTGAAAACAATATTAGGTTGTATGGTAAGAAATATTGGAGGTTTAGGTAGTGAATATTAAAGAATATACAATTGAGGAAATCAAAGATCCTACCGGTATCTTAACTGGTAAAAGATACGAGTATTTCCTGACTGTCGAGTTCGATGAAGAGGATGAATTAGCGGATGAAGATCATTTACAGATAAAAGTTCTTTTTTCTGTAGACGATAATGAATCACGTATATTGAATTATCATTTTTATAATAGCTTGGAAAATAAATATTTAGATTACGGCTTAGAAGAAGACGAATTAGAGCAAATACAAGCATTTTGTAAGGAACATTACTTAGAAGAAAATTAAAGAATCAAAAAAGCTGAGAAGGATAATACCCCACTCAGTTTTTTTGATTTGTAAAATTAAACTTCCACTGTTTTTCCATCTTCCACAATATGGTGCATTAAATGAGCAAGATAATGAATAGGTCCGAATTCTTCTTCGTCTTCGTCCTCATCCTCTTCATATTGTAAATCATTTAAGTGCAAGGCAACAAATTGATAAAAATCTTTTAGTTGAAAACTAAAGCATGCAGTTGGATCTTCCTTCTCTTCTTCATACTGAAGAACTAAATAGGATTCTTTTCCAGTCTCATCTTCAGCATCAAAATAAATAAAGAATCCGATGTTTGTATCTAATTCAAATAATTGTCTCGTCCCACCACTTGTCACACGATTAAAATCGTCCTCGCTTAGTTTTTGAACAATCATTTGATCGACTCCATCTTCCGCATGGAAATGCACTGTAAATTCTTTCATGTTAAGCACCTCTTTCTATTCTCTATTATTTTAAACAATTACAGTTCAATTAGCAAAGACAAACCTTTTATAAGAAAATACTATTTTCATCAAGCATGTTGTAAATAACCGCAGCTTAATACACCACGTTTTTAATTTTGGCTATTTTCTAAAAGATTGTTGTTTTTTCAACAGGAGAAAAGAATTAATTGAAAAAATAGAGCAGTCGGAATACACGAAGACCCCGGAGGCGAAGCTGATGAAGAGGCTCAAGCGTTGTCCACGGAAAGCAAAGTGTATTCCGACTGCGGGTAATAGCAACAAACTTTACGAATACAGCATTTTAGAAAACATACAAAGAAAAAGAGCCCAAATGGACTCTTTATTACAATTATAGTTTTGTCACATTTACAGCCTGTGGTCCTCTGCTACCTTCTTCTATATCAAAGTTAACTTCTTGACCTTCATCTAAAGTTTTGAATCCTTCTGTTTGGATAGCTGAAAAATGTACAAATACATCTTCTCCACCTTCCACTTCAATAAATCCAAATCCTTTTTCAGAATTAAACCATTTTACTTTACCTGTTGCCATTTTTTATTGCCTCCTAGATTTAAATAACAAGGATATATTTAATATACCCTTCGTTTAACTAGTTTACCCATTTTATTTCATTTAAAACGAGGAAAATAAAAATTCCTCGTTTTAAATGAAACCAAGCACAAGTCAGAAAAGAATAGCAACAACAATAATAAAAATAATTATTTGCTTCTATTGCGATTTCTAGGTCTTCTTTCACCTGAAGCGTTTGGGCGTTTTCTGTCATATCCGCCGCGTTCTCCTCCACGATCAGAACGACGTCTGCGATTACCGCCACCGCCACCACCAGAACGATTATCTTTCTTCTTCGAACGTAATGGCTCAACAGCAGTTAATCTAACTGGTGTAGCATCTGGTTCTTTCGTTAGAAGCTTTAATGCTGCTGCAAGTAATGTTACAGAATCTGTTTCTTCTAATAGCCCTTCTGCAACACGCTTATATTCTGCGTACTCATTCTCTTCAACTGTTTTTGTAATTTTATTAATGGTAGCTTGTTGGTTTCCAGCTAATACATCTGTAAGAGAAGGAATTGGTTTTTTAGTCATTGATTTCTTCGTTACATTTTCAATAATACGTAAATGATCAAGCTCTCTAGGAGTAACAAATGTGATAGCAAGACCTTTTTTCCCAGCACGTCCTGTTCTACCGATACGGTGAACATAGCTTTCAGGATCTTGTGGAATATCAAAGTTATAAACATGAGACACACCACTAATGTCTAATCCTCTAGCCGCAACATCTGTAGCAACCATTATATCAATGCTTTGTTCTTTGAAACGGCGGATAACTTGGTCACGTTTCCCTTGTGGAATATCACCATGTATTCCTTCAGCAGAATATCCACGTTTAATTAGACCTTCCACTACTTCATCTACCCGCTTTTTTGTACGACCAAAGACAATCGCAAGCTCAGGTGACTGAATATCAAGTAAACTACATAATACATCAAATTTTTGACGTTCTTGAACTTCCATATAATGTTGTTCAATGTTTGTTACTGTCATTTCTTTTGCCTTAACTTTTACTACTTCAGGCTCAACCATGAATCTTTCTGCTAAGCTTTGGATTCTTCTCGGCATTGTCGCTGAGAACAATAATGTTTGACGTGTCTCTGGAGTTTCACTTAAGATTCTTTCGATATCTTCAATGAATCCCATGTTAAGCATTTCATCTGCTTCATCAAGAACAATCATTTTTAAATCTTGCAAGCGAATTGTTTTCCGTTCAATGTGGTCAATTAAGCGGCCTGGTGTAGCAGCAATAATTTCCGGTTTCTTTTTTAATCCGCGAATTTGGCGGTTAATATCTTGTCCACCATATACCGGTAGAGTACGGATTCCTTTTACAGAACCGATACGATTTAACTCTTCTGCCACTTGGACTGCTAATTCTCTCGTTGGTGCTAGAACTAAACCTTGTACAGCTTTACCAACTTCGATTTTCTCAAGTAAAGGGACACCAAATGCAGTTGTTTTACCAGTACCAGTTTGTGCTTGTCCAATCATATCTTTTCCTGATAATGCAATCGGAATTGCTTGAGCCTGAATTGGTGTTGGCTCTTCGAATCCCATGTTTGATAATGCTTTTTCTAAACTATTACTTAATTTAAAATCTGAAAAAGTTGTCAATACTTTTTCCTCCTTAATAATTGTACTCCGTTGATTGATATTACCTTAGAATATAGGGCCAGAAATGTCGCAGGGAAGGATCTTTATCATTTAATAAAATGAATGGATTCCACTAATTTAGCGCATGATTACTCTTTATTATAAACCTAAAAACATTGCCCTATTATAAGGGACATTATTTGTTTAGAAAATACCAACCTAGAGTGTATTGTTTTATTTTGTTATAAATATATACTCTCCATTTTATTTCACTTTTTTTCATTTTCCAAAACATTAAGGTAAATAGGATCAATTAAAAGCCTTTATACCATACTTTAGTGGGAAATTGTGTGGTTTTTTAACGGATGAATATAATGAAGTTGATGGAGAATTTTATATAAATGCTAAGTTAAGTATCAGATCGCAATTTAATTACTTTATGCTTTCATTTTAAAAATAAACTGTTTTCGTAAAGTTTGTTGCTATTATCCGCGGCCGGAATACACTTTGCCTCCGGGGTCTCAGACTGTCTCGCTAATCCCCGTGGCGTCTTCGTGTATTCCGGCTGCTCTATTTTTCCTACTAATTCTTTTTTCCTATTGAAAAACAACAATCCTTTAGAAAACAGCCTAAATTTAAAATATATAACAAAGCTTTTATAGTATTATCCTTATAAAAAAAGTTCAAGTAAACATCATTAAAAAAGGTGATGCATTTTGAAAGGCATCACCTTTTTTGATTGTTTATTAAGCTTTAGTTACGTTAGAAGCTTGTGGTCCACGGTTACCTTCAACGATTTCGAAAGTTACGTCTTGGCCTTCTTCTAAAGTTTTGAAACCTTCTGTTTGAATAGCAGAGAAGTGAACGAATACGTCTTGACCTTCAGAAGACTCGATGAAACCGAAACCTTTTTCTGCATTAAACCATTTTACTTTACCTGTGTTCATTGTAAAACCTCCAAAAATGTGTTACACACTAAGCACCTAATATAACTTTTAGGAATCGATACGTCATTCAACATGAAAAAGTCGTAGTTGAAATGATGTAGAAGAAAATCGCCTACATACATTGCAGCTACGACCACCTTATCCTTAAAACATATACCGAACTTAATTGCGTTACATTTATAATATAATTTTATTCCCTTTTTGTCAATAGCGTTTTCAAAACTTTAAGTGATTCATTCTTTAAGAAAATTAAAGGGATCAATGTAAAAACAAATACATTTCATTCTACCTAAACTAAAAATCTCCTTAGATTAAATGGATTCCGCAGAATCAACTGTATGTTTTAAGAGCATACTAATGGTAACTGGCCCTACTCCTCCAGGAACTGGTGTAATAGCAGCAGCCTTTTCTAAACAAGCTTCGTAGTCCACATCACCAATATTACCTTTATTATAGCCTGCATCCAAAATAACTGCACCTTCTTTAACCCAGTCACCTTGAATAAAGTTTGGTCTTCCCACAGCAGCAATAACTATATCTGCTTGTCTTACATGATCTTCGAGGTTTACCGTTCTAGAGTGGCAAGTTGTTACAGTCGCATCTTGATTTAATAACAGCGCAGAAACTGGTTTTCCTAATATCGGACTGCGACCTACAACAACCGCATGCTTTCCACTAACTTCCACCCCATAATGATCAATTATTTTCATGATTGCAGCTGGCGTACAAGATGGATATTTACCAAATCCAAGAGCAGTTTGACCATATCCAAAGCTAGTTACCCCGTCCACATCTTTTTCGATATCAATTGTTTCAAATGCTTTTCGTTCATCTATATGACTTGGTACCGGATGCTGCAACAAAATACCATGTACATCTTTATCCTTATTTAATTTATCAATCGTTGCTAATAATTCTTCTGTTGTTATTTCTTTGTCTAAATGAATTTTTCTTGATTCTATTCCAAGCTTTGCACATGCATTCCCCTTCATTCGTACATAAGTAGCCGATGAGGGATCGTCTCCAACTAATATTGTAGCCAAGCAAGGAGTTATTCCTTTTTCCTTTAGAGCACTAATTCTTCCTTTTAATTCTTCCTTTACTGCATTTGCTACTACATTTCCGTCTAAAATCAATTTTTCCGACATGTATATACCTCCTGGTAAATTATAAAAAGAAGTGCTTTTTCTGCTCTTCTGCCCAGACGACCGGCTATACATATACACAGCTCCCATATGGTTATTTCCATTTATGTCGTCAGTTACTATGTATTGATAAGTACCTTTGTATCATATCATAGCTCGATTTTAATTGAAATAAATTTTCCGATCATTTCAATTATCATGAACGAAAAATATCGTATTTTACTAAGTAATTGAAAAAAGGATCTTCTAAACTTTAATAAACTCAAGTTTAGAAGATCCTATTACAGTATCCATTATAATGAATACATCTTTAGCAATGCATATATTTAAGGAAATACACTTAAAACTAAAATTGGTGTAAATGCCTAAAACAACGAAAGCCCTACCTCTCTTTCATCCTTACGGCTCCTAGGCCGTGCCAGTTTGAATTTAGGGTGAATTGTGCAGAACACAAAAATACATTTTTGAAAAAATAATGGAAGGATTAATCCGCATTAGGAAGGATTTTAAATGTGTTTTTGAAGATAAATGGAGTGTAATTGTTTTGAATGCTCTTATATAGTTGTTCCGTATACTTATAAATTTCTTGTTACCTTACACATAATTCTACAAAATTCTGTTAAACCTCAAATACATACAATGAACATCATAGCGCAGAATTAGATTGGAGTCAACATTTAGTTTCCCTATTTTTGTAAAAATGTTTATTTAATGGTTGCTGCAGGCTGAATACACTTCACTTTCCATGGCACAAGCGGTGGACCTCTTCGGTGTGCCGCCTGTGGAGTTTACGTATTTCAGCCTGCTCAAATTTTTTCTAATAAAGTTTGCTTTTCTTGAAGAACTTTGGAAAATGAATTTAAAAAGAAATTAAGAAATTGTTTCTATTTACATTATCCTTCGAACGGTACTGTTGCTTTGTGGATTTCTGCTTCTAGTTCTACTGTTAGAATATTCATTCTTTCATCGTTCCAGTCGTAATAATCGGCCATATATTTAATTACTGCCTCTTTTACTTCTTTCACTTTATCGATTTCAAAAAGCAACATTCCTGTACGTCTAAACAGTACGTCTGTTGGTGTTATGGCAAATTCATATTCTATTGCATAACGAATTCTTGCAAAAAGAACTGGTGAGAGCTCTGCATTTTTTGCAAGTGATTCTTTTGCAAGTTCATACAGAATCGGAGCATTGCTGCCATATAACTTTGCAATTTTTTCAGCATCTGCTTTGGAGAGCCCTGCCTCCACTCCCTTTGATGCTACATCTTTAATATAGGTGGAATAACCACTAGAACCACCAACGTCACCACCTGAGATTGGTAAAGATTTAGTCATGCAGTTTTTAAATGTCTTCCCAGCATTCTCTTGTAGTCTAGCAGCAACTAGATTAACAACCGTTTCGGCCATTTTGCGGTAGCCAGTTAATTTCCCTCCAGCAATCGTAATAAGTTTACTCTCCGACTCCCAAATTTCATCTTTTCGTGAAATTTCGGAAGGATCTTTTCCGTCTTCCAATATTAATGGTCTAACTCCCGCCCAGCTTGATTCTACATCTTCCGCTGAAACAGATACGGATGGAAACATAAATTTAATTGCTCCTAAAAGATAATCCCTATCTTCTTCAGACATAGAAGGATGGATTGGATCATCACTATAAAACGTATCAGTCGTTCCAACATATGTTTTCCCATCGCGAGGAATCGCAAAAACCATTCTTCCATCAGGAGTATCAAAATAAATCGCTTGTTTTAATGGGAAAACAGATTGATTAATTACTAAATGGACACCTTTTGTGAGTTGAAGTGTTTTTCCTTTTCTGCTTCCGTCAATAGTTCTTAATGTATCTACCCATGGGCCAGTAGCATTAACAATTACATCTGCATAAATAGGATAAACTGTATCCGTTATTAGATTTCTTACTTCCACACCTTCTACCTTTCCATTTTTATCATATAAAAAGTTTTCTACTTTTGTGTAATTAATGGCCGTTGCCCCATTATCAACTGCCTTTTTCATTACTTCTACTGTCAAACGGCTATCATCTGTTCGATATTCAACGTAATATCCACCACCTTTAAGACCATCTTTTTTTATTAATGGCTCTTTCGATAGCGTTTCATCTTTTGAAAGCATTTTTCTTCGTTCAGACTTTTTTACGCCTGCAAGAAAATCATACACTCTTAAACCAATATTTGTTGAAAACTTACCAAAAGTTCCCCCCTGATAGAAAGGTAGTAACATCCATTCTGGTGTAGTTACATGTGGCCCATTTTCATACACAACTTCTCTTTCTTTCCCTACTTCTGCTACCATTCTCACTTCAAATTGCTTTAAATAGCGTAGTCCTCCGTGCACTAATTTTGTCGATCTACTTGAAGTTCCTGCAGAGAAATCCTGCATTTCTACAAGTGCTACTTCCATTCCTCTTGTTGCTGCATCTAAAGCTATCCCTGATCCGGTTATACCTCCACCGATAACTAGCACATCAAATTTTTTATTCCTTAATAGTTCTTCTAATTTCTCTCTACTGCTTGGTTTTTTTTGCAAAGTAAAAACCTCCCTATAAGTGAACACCTTGTTGGTTAATTAAATCCCCATCTTTTAAAAAACAGCAATACACGTTATTAATCTGCCATTTAAGTAAACAAAAAGAGACCACAAAGCTACATTACCATTATGATGATAATGCCTTGTGGTCTCTCCGATTCTCCAGACAAATATTATTAACTTAATTATATTATAACATATTATTCTATATATTCATAGTATTTATACTATTCATTAGAAATAATGCTCATAAATAACAAAGACTTCATTTTCCAAAATCCTTTATTTAAAAGCCATTGTTGCTTTAACCGCTTTCTTCCATCCATTATATAATTCTTCTCTTGTCTCTTCCGTCATCTTTGGTTCAAATGAGCGATCAAGACTCCATTGCTCTGCGATTTCATTTTGATCCTTCCAGTAGCCAACTGCCAAACCTGCAAGATAAGCTGCCCCTAACGCAGTTGTTTCATTTACAACCGGTCTTTCCACTGGCACATTTAATAAATCTCCTTGAAATTGCATTAAGAAATTATTTCGCACAGCTCCTCCGTCCGCTCTTAACGTTTTTACTTGAATATTCGAATCTGATTCCATAGCAGAAAGGACGTCTTTCGTTTGATAAGCAAGTGATTCAAGTGTTGCACGAATAAAATGCTCCTTTGTTGTTCCTCTAGTCACGCCGAACATAGCTCCACGAACATCGCTGTCCCAATATGGAGTACCAAGACCAACAAATGCCGGTACTAAATAGACTCCATCCGTAGAATCTACTCTGCTTGCATAATCTTCACTATCTTTTGCATCTTTTAACATCCTTAGCCCGTCTCGTAGCCATTGGATAGCAGAACCTGCGACAAATATACTTCCCTCAAGCGCATAATTCACTTTGCCATCTAACCCCCATGCAATTGTTGTTAATAAACCATGATCTGACTTCACAGCTTTTTCTCCAGTATTCATTAACATAAAGCAACCTGTTCCATACGTATTCTTTGCCATTCCTGCTTCAAAACATGCCTGACCGAATAAAGCTGCTTGTTGATCTCCTGCTACTCCAGCGATCGGAATTTGCTTCCCAAAGAAATGCCCTTCCACCGTATAAGCATAAATTTCTGATGATCCTTTCACTTCCGGCAACATTGATTTTGGAACAGTTAAAATTTCTAGTAACTCTTCATCCCATTTTAAATCGTAAATATTAAACATTAACGTACGAGAAGCATTGGTATAGTCTGTTACATGAGCTTTCCCTCCAGACAATTTCCAAATGAGCCATGTATCAATCGTCCCAAATAACAACTCACCATCTTCTGCTTTTTGTCTTGCACCATCTACATGATCTAAAATCCATTTAACTTTCGTTCCAGCAAAATAGGCATCGATTAAAAGCCCTGTTTTATCACGGAAAAGTTGATTATATCCTTGCTCCTTCAACTCTTCGCATATCCCATTTGTTTGTCTTGATTGCCATACAATCGCGTTATAGATTGGAACTCCAGTATTCTTATCCCAAACAACTGCTGTTTCACGCTGATTAGTAATCCCAATTCCTTCTATTTGTTCTGGTTTAATATCTGATTCAGATAAAACGGTTGCAATCACAGCCAGAATAGAACCCCAAATTTCATTTGCATTATGTTCTACCCAACCTGGCTTAGGAAAAATTTGCGTAAATTCCTTTTGGGCTACATGAACTATTTCCCCTTTTTTATTAAAAATAATTGCTCTTGAACTTGTTGTCCCCTGATCTAGTGATAAAATAAATTTTTCCATAATAATTCCTCCCCTTAGTAAATATTTACGCTACTTTTTTACCAATACTCTTACTTTCCCCTTTTGTAATAAAAAATGCAAGCAATAATATAAGTGCATTTATCGCTATAACTACCCAAAAGCTTGATAAGACAACACCTTTAAAAAGATAAGTATAAACAATAGCTGCTAGTGAACCGCCAAGAATCGGTCCAGCTACTGGAATCCATGCATAACGGAAATTAGAGGTTCCTTTTCCCGCAATCGGTAACACAAAATGAGCAATTCTTGGACCAAGATCACGTGCTGGATTAATCGCATAACCCGTAGTGCCTCCTAATGACATTCCGATTACAACAATCAATAAACCTACAGCAATTGGGTTAAGTCCTTCTGTAAAATTATTTGCTCCAATGAACAACAAACCAAGCACTAGCATAAACGTTCCAATCAATTCACTTAAAATATTTGAAAAAGTATGTGGGATAGCTGGTCCTGTTGAAAATACAGCCAGTTTTGCGCCAGAATCCTTTGTTGCACCCCAATGTGGCAGATAGTGTAAATAAACAATACAGGCTCCTAGAAATGCACCAATCATTTGTGCCAAAATATAAGGTACTACTTGATTCCACGCGAAATCTCCTGTAATCGCAAGAGCAATCGTAACTGCTGGGTTTAAGTGAGCACCACTAATACTGCCTACAGCAAATACACCCATTGTTACAGCTAATCCCCATGCAATAGTAATGACAATCCAGCCACCGCCATTAGAGAACGCTTTCTTTAAATTTGCCCCTGCGACTACTCCTCCTCCAAATACAATCAAAATCATTGTTCCAATAACTTCTCCCATAAAAGCAGACATAAAATCCCCCTTCTCCTTTTTCACTCTGTTCATTCAGCTTTCATAAAAATTCCTTTTGTTTCCATTCTAGCTTTCTTTTCTAATGTAACTTGATCTTCACACCTGAAGCACAGAGTGATAGTAATTAAAAAAATGCGCAAAAAAAGGAGTGCACGACAGCGTACAGCCACTTAATTGTGACTACTGTGTGCATCTCCTTTTCTCCAACACATTAAATTAACTTGTAAGATTATTGTAAACGCTTACTGTTAGTCTGTCAATTGTTTTTATTATTCCCACTGTAAAAATACATTCAATAACCGTTAGTCACTTTATCCCTTGCCACAATTCTTTTTTTGAAGTAGTAATTGCCGTGGCACCTGCTTCAATTGCTTTTCTAACATCTTCTTCTGTTCGAATTAAACCACCTGCAAGAATTGGCACATTTAAACTGTTTTTAATTTCTTTAATCATCCAAGGCATTGTTCCTGGCAGGACTTCAATATAATCTGGATGGGTTCTTTGAACAAGTTTAACGCTTTTGGCAATGGCATGACTGTCCAGCAAAAATACTCTTTGTATAGCTATTACATTTTTCTGCTTTGCTTTTAAAATGACAGATGATTTTGTAGAAATGACTCCATATGGCTTAAACTCCTGGCAAATAAACTCTGTGCCAAAATCATCGCTTTTTAATCCTTGAATTAAATCAACATGATAAATCATTTTTTTATTTGCTTGTTTCGCAAGGAGGCTAATATGCTTTAATTGAGAAATATGCACTTCCAAAAACACGCCAATCTCATAATTGCTTTTTAAAAAAGCTTCGAATTCTTTCATATTTGATGATGCTGGTATGATATGCTGATTCATTCATTTTCCCCCATAATTCACTTCTTTTATTTCTCTTATTTATAGGTTTAAAACAATCCTCTCACCGCTTCGCTTTATATTCATAGAGACGAAAAGCTAAAATACAAACCGCTGAATAAGCAATCCCTATTGCATATCCACCGCCAACATCTGTCGGATAATGGACCCCTAAATATATTCTGCTTACACCAATTAGCAGGATAAATAAACTGGCGATTATATACGCCACTACTTTCTTCCCAGTTGATTTTACAATATGTATACACAGATATGCACATGAGCCAAAGAAAATAAGGGAGCCCATTGAATGTCCACTAGGGAAACTATAGCCTTTCTCTATTATAACAGGCAAAATATCTGGACGCTCTCTTTTAAAAAACCATTTAAGCAACTTATTTAAAAGTGCGCCAAGACCATTTACTGAAACGATAAAAATGGCTAACGCATATTTTTTTTTCCATAACAAAAGAGCCGCGATAATTGCTATTGCGACAGCGATAAAGAATACAGATCCTAAAAATGTAATACGTTCAACCCACATTGTTAAATCGCTTGAAATAAAAGACTGAATAAACTTGATAATAGTATTATCAAATGAAAGGATATCAGAACTAGTCACATGTTTTGCAATCACATAAAAAAGACTACAAAAAATTAGGATAATCGCAATCATTGATACTATGTACTTTGTCGTAATTTTTCTTTCCATGTAAATACCTCGCTGTTATAAGGTGCTAGCGTATTTTTCAAAGCTAGCACCATCTCCGTTTTAAGCCTCTTTAACAACTTTCTTTCTTGTTGGCTTCTTTTTCTTTTCTGCTGTTTTCTTTGGTTTTGTATTGTCAATCGAAGCTTGCAGTGCAGCCATTAAATCCATCACATTAGATTCTTTCGGTTTATCCGCCCCTGTAACAACTTCTTTTCCAGCTTTTTTTGCTTCAATTAGTTCAAGTAGTGCGGTTCGATATTCATCAACATATTTTTCAGGCGTAAATTCTGTTGTTAATTGATCTATTAATAAAATGGCTGTTTCTAACTCTTTTTTTTCTATTTGATTAGCCGCAGGCACATTAGGAACATCCTCTACTTTGCGGACTTCATCAGGAAAATGGATTGTCTCCATCACAAGTGTATTTTCATATACACGAATAATAGCCAGCTGCTCTTTGGAACGAATGATAATTTTTGCTATCCCTACTTTTCCTGTTTCTTGTAATGCTTGTCTCAGCAAAGCATATGCTTTATTTCCGCCTTCTCCTGACGACATATAATAACATTTTTCAAAATAGATGGGGTCAATCTCATCCATTTTTACAAAGTCAATAATCTCTACTGCTTTGTCTTCGTTTTCTTTCCGTAGATTTTCCAAATCTTCTTCATCAAGGACTACATATTTACCTTTAGCATACTCGTATGCCTTTACTATTTCTTCTGGAGCCACTTCTTTTTCACAAGCGGAACACTTCTTTTCATATTTAATCGGAGCATGACACGCCTTATGAAGCGTTCTTAACTTAATGTCTTTATCCTCTATAGCAGAATGCAGCTTTATTGGGATGCTTACTAGACCAAAGCTTATATTTCCTTTCCACATTGTATGCATACTTCTATCTCCATTCTTTTTTAGTTCAATCCAAGCTAAACATATGTTAAATAGTTAGCTTTTATCTTTATTAATACATTGTGTTACCAAGTCTTTTTCATACTATTTAATTATTGGCAACACATGCATTTCATACAGAACGAGATATGCAGGAATACTATTAGCAGAATACATTTAGGAGGAATTACATATGCATTCAGCTAGATTTTTTATTAGTAACTATCATAAAAAAACAGGAACATTTGGTGTTAGCGTCTGTTTAAATAAAGACATTATCGCTGTCGGCTCTTTTAAAAAGGGATTAAAAAAAGAAGAAAAGACAGCTCTTTTAGCTATCATACAAGAACATTGTAAAAAAGAAGATGACGACTTTTATTATATGGAACCAGGAATATGCGTGGAATTACAATTTTCCTCCTTCGAACAACAAAAGATACTCAATCCAATTTTTAAGAAGTTTTTATATAATCAAAACTGGCAAGACTGTAAGTTAGAAAATATTCTGGAAACAGATGGTACCACTATTACCCATCCTGATAAACCTCTTTTTCCCGATACGTCCATTACTAAACTTGATTATATTTTGTATTTAAAAGAAATCAGCCCCTACTTTCTACCTTTTTTACAAAATCGCCTACTAACAACGATCCGTTTTCCCCATGGTCTATTTGGAGAATCTTTCTATCAAAAACAATGCCCAGATTATGCACCTTCCTATGTAGAAACATCTATGCATGAAGGGATTCAATATATTGTTTGTAATAACCTAGAAACTCTTTTATGGTTAGGAAATCAATTAGCGTTTGAATTTCATATTCCATTTGAAACCATCTATTCGAAATGTATGCCATCTGAAATTGTGTTTGATCTTGATCCGCCGTCTGTTGAACATTTTCATATGGCAATTCAAGCTGCAAAAGTTCTTCAACAGATTCTTGATCGCTTGCAGCTTTTATCCTTTTTAAAAATATCAGGAAATAAAGGCATTCAAGTATATTTACCACTTCCTGAAAAAACATTCACTTACGAAGAAGTACGTTTATTCACAGAATTTATTGCTAACTATATGATTATTGAGAATCCAGAACTTTTCACCATTGAAAGATTGAAAAAAAACCGCAAAAACAGATTATATATTGACTATATCCAGCATAGCGAGGGCAAGACAATTATTGCCCCCTATTCCATTCGCGGTAATAAAGGCGGATTTGTTGCATGTCCACTTGAATGGAATGAATTAACAGATAATTTACATCCTAGTCAATTTTCCATGAATGTAGTATTGCAAAGATTGCATAAAGGAATCAATCCATTTGCTCATTATTTTGAGGCAAAGGAAAAACAACCATTCCGTCAAGTACTAGAAGTATTAAGCAAGGCACATAACGGTAAAGGGAGTATCGATTAACACGATAACTCCCTTAAAATTATTCTAATTTACATTCTTCAATTGGGACAGTCACAAATGATTCAATCACAGGGTGCCTCAAAGTTTTTCCTTCTGTCCATTCTAAAAAGGAAATTTTTACAGTGAGCGCTGGTCTTAACCAAATTCCTTCTTTCACATCGCATTGATTAAAAAAAAGACAATCTTGTATAATAATCGGCTCCATTGCTTTTGTTATAGTAACCCAATCGTTTGCTGTCAGTTTGCCTGAGCCAACACTACCAATATAGAATAACTTACCCGCCTTATCAAATAATCCAAGATGAAGAGAATGGACGATTTTATTTTTCATCGTAACTCCACCCACTATAGCAATTAAATCCTGCTCTTTTTTTCTCTTACGCCATCTAGCATCTTTTCCATCTATTGTATAGGAACTCCCCAGATCCTTACATACAATTCCTTCCAGTTGATGTTGTTGACAAACCTCAAATAAACCTTGTGTATCTGAAAAACTTTCGACAAGTTGAACAACTTCATTTCCAGAAATTTTTTCACTTAATATTTGCTGTCTTTCCTGTAAAGGTTTGTCTACTAGCCAGTTACCATCAAGAAAGAGGATATCAAAAATCATATACGTAATGGGAACTTCCTCTTGCAACTCACTCAATCGATCAAGATTTCGTACCCGATCACGCCTCATTACTTCATAAAACGACGGTTTCCCATCCTGAAAAGCAATTACTTCCCCATCAATAATACAATTTTTTGCCTGAATAAATGAACTTGGTTTTAATAACTCTGGGTATTGTTGTGTTTTTTCATTTTTCTTTCGATTAAATAATTGCGTTCTATCCCCATCATAATAAGTGAGGATTCTTGTTCCATCCCACTTTACCTGAGCAATCCACTGATCGCCTTTTGGAATTACTTCTGTTAGTATTGGTTCAAATGGCTTTATTGGTTTCATATCCTATTCCTTTTATTCTTACCATTTGCTAATTGAACAATATTATACTAAACGGCTACATTCCTATCTTTTAGGTGCTCTAAATCCTGCCTCTACTGCTTCCTTTTCTGCACAGAACATTACCTCTGCCTTGTACGCTCATACCAAGGTGAATAATGTTAGTAATCCATATGTTGTCCATTTTTCTTATCATTGTTTCTTCCTCTCTAAAGCAATGAAAAAGGTCAGTACCTATTCTACATAACGAAATGTTGAATAGACCTAACCTTATCATTCTATTTCTATCAAGCAGAACGCTTTCTCAAAAATTTACTTTAAATGAGTCTCTACATACTTTTTTGCTTCATCTTGCAGTTTTTTATATTGAATAGCTTCAGCCTCAAAATAATGTTTATTCGCTACTTCAAAACCATCAAGTGCATTCCAGTCAAAGGTAACATCTGCTCGATAAGCATATGTTGCATTTCCGATCAAATCGATTCGATATTGGTTATTTTGATTATGTACATAGCACCGAACTTTGCCACCATTATTATACACATCAACATAGCTATTTTCTTCATTATAACCATTTAATATGGAAACAAGGGTAGAAGCAGACATCGCGGTTCCGCATGCATTTGTAAAACCAACACCTCGTTCATATGTACGAACATAAATACTGCCTTTATCTAGGATGGAAACAAAGCTAACATTAACTCCATCTGGAAAGTATTTATTTGGTCCATTCACATATTTACTTAAACGTTCTTGGATATCAGATTCAAGAACCGCCTTATTTACGAGCGTAATTAAATGTGGATTGGGCACTGCCAATGCAGTAAATAAAAGATCTTGATTTAACTCTGTGATTTTCTCATTTATTAGTGTATCAGTGCTTACCTGCAACGGAAGGTCCTTTGTGTGAAAAGATACAGGAGAGATTTCTACCAAATACGTAGGAATATTTGGATAAATATCCGCTTCGTTTTTCACTTCCAAATTAGCTTTCATCGTTTCAATTACAGCCTCTTCTACTTGAAGTAGCTCACAAACATAGCGAGCAACACAGCGAATACCATTTCCACACATAGATGCTTCGGATCCATCTGCATTAAATACTCTCATTCTAGCGTGAGCAACGTTACTTGGCATGACAAAAAGAATTCCGTCTGCACCTAAAGAAGACTGCCTGTCACATAATGCTATAGCTAATTGTGCTCTTTCTTCCTCTGTAAACTGATAGGCATTCGAAATCTCATCTATAATTAAAAAGTCATTGCCACTACCATGACATTTTGTTATCTTTATATTCATTCCAATTCCTCCAAGCTCATTTCAATCTTCTTTCATTTTACTGTTCCTTTGTTTAACCTGCAATTAATTAATTTAAAAAAATGATGAAACGAAACAGCCTTTAAAAACGGAGTGAAATGGAACGGAGGACACTCAACTCCTGCGGGAAGTAGAGCAATCTTTACACCCCACAGGCTTTAGCTGAGGAGGCTTAGGTTGCTCCCCGGCGCATAGAGTGTCTGTAGCGTAATGGAACGAGTCGGTTTCGCTACTAAAGGAGAGATTGTTCGTCTTTATCTATTATATATTTTGTTTTGTCCTAGCCTCTATCTTACTATCATTATAAATAATCTTCATCTAAAAGCTTTTTAGCCCATGAAATAGATTCTGCATATACTTTAAACAATTCTTTTTCTTGTATATTTAATTCTTTACAACCAAGTCCGATGCTTGTCCAATCTGCAGTTTCTGCTGCAATTACCAATTGGAGCACTTCTCGCTGCATATTTTTCTTTCCTGAGAGGGCATGGACAATCGATTCATCTAAAGGCAAATCTGATAAAATGGTTTCCATATCTTGATTCATAATAGTATCCATTAGAGAAAACATCCCTGTTAAAAAAAAACTTCCATATTCCAATCTTCCTGGTATTAACTTTGCTACTGATTCACACATTTTAGAACGAATTAAACAATTATGCATTACTTCAAAAGAGATGCCATTCTTCCAGTCTTTTTCTCTAACTGTAAGAATATAAATCCATTTTTGAAGCTCTATAAGACCTATATAAATAATAGCATTTTTTATGCTAGTAACTTTTTGCTTCATTCCAAACCCTAATGTGTTTATTAATTTCAAAAGCTTGTAGGATAATGAAATATCCTGTTCAATCAACTTTGAAATGCGATTAATATCTGGGGTATCCTCATTCAAAAGTTCTAGAATTTTATAATACGTGTGGATATAAGTTGGTACATCGTGGGAAGTCATAATTAATGGTCTAGAAAAATAATAGCCTTGAAAATAGTGATAACCACTTTTTTTGGCTTGTTCATACTCTTCCCTTGTCTCAAGCTTTTCTGCAACCAATTCAATATCATGTTTTTTAGCCAGCGATTCCAACTCTTCCCGTACTTCTTTTGATGTATGCTTAAAGTCGACTTTAAGCATATCTGCTAATAATAATAAGGAATGTGCATATCCATTGCTTTTGTCAAAGATAAAATCATCTAAAGCTAATTTATAACCTAATTGTTTAAGTTCTAAACAAATATCAATTATTTTTTGACTTGGAACAACTGTCTCTAGAATTTCTATTACAATGTCCCTTGGTTGAAAATATGTAGGAAGCCTAAGTTCTAACAAATTTTCTGTAAAATTGATAAAACAAGGTTTTCCATCTGATAATTTTTCCATGCCAATATTAAAAAAACTATTAATAATTAAATCTGTCGTCGCTTTATCTCCATCCACATTCGGAAATGAATTAATATTATTATCACGATAAAGTAATTCATATCCATAAACTTCTTCCATTCGATTAAATAGTGGCTGCCTCGCCACAAAAACTTCCATTCATTTACCTCCGTCGATCTATTACGCCATTAGCTATTGTCATTTTAATAAATTTATAAGTAGAAGGTTGTCGAACCTTGAGTGTTAGATGGCAAATTTTCTCGTTTTATTTGTCTTATTTTGATATTTTATAGGGGTATCTAAGGTGAAATTTATAAGAAATGATAAAGACCATCCTTTATTACGACGTTTCAGGAAAAGCACTTTCCTAAAAGATTGTTGTTTTCAAAAGAGGAAGTTCTAAAAAAAGAACTGCTGCTAAACAACAACAAGCTATACGAAAACAGCCTTAGAAAAAGAGCTCAAACGATACATAAAAAGAACAAAGATTGCTCTTAAATAAAGGATGGTCCTTTTATTTGATTAATGTGTATATTGGAGTACAAAATTAATCAAAAACAATGAGGATATTAAATACAAAGGAAGTGAAACTTCTTTTGCTTTGCCTAATGCTATTTTTAAAATTGGATAAAGAATAAACCCAATAGCCATGCCATCAGCTATGCTATAAGTAAACGGAATCATGGCAATAATAAAGAAGCTAGGAAAACTTTCACTTAAATCCTTTAAATCCAGATTACGGATATTTTGTAGCATTAATCCCCCAATAATAATTAAGATTGGTGCAATAGCACTGTCTGGAATTAATTTAATAACAGGAATAAAAAACGCAGAACAAATAAATAATACACCTGTTGTTACCGCTGTCAAACCTGTTTTTCCACCTGCGGTCATACTTGCAGAACTTTCCACAGTCGCTACAGTCGGACTTGTGCCAAAAAAGCTAGAAAGAAATACAGAAATGGAATTAGCACGAAAAGCTTTTGAAAAACGTTCAGGTCTATTAATGAATTGCACATGATTATTTACTAGACCAATATTTTCAAAAACAAGTACCATTGTTAGAGAAAATACAGCAATCCAAAACGGAATCGTTAGCAGTTTATCAAAAGACAAATGTCCAAACACTTCTTTGTATTCTTGCAAGTGAATCGATTGACTATTTCCGCTATTTACATCAATTAGCCCAAACATCCAAGCAATTAGCGTCCCAACAACAATCGTAATTAGAAAGTTGCCCTTCACATTTCGTAAGAAAAGAATGATACTTATTAAAAAAGTAAGCACAGTTGCTAGTACATGTAGATCACTAAAAGATCCTAAAGCAATAATTGAATTTGATCCTCTTTCTACAATGCCGCCTTTTTCCAAACCAATTAGCATTAAAAATAGGCCTAAACCAACCGTAATTGATTCTTTTAACGAAACAGGGATAGAATCGCTCACAACTTTTGCCAATTTTGTAAAGGCAACAATCATAAACAAAATACCCGAGACAAATACAACTGCCAAAGCTTCCTGCCAAGTTAGAGACATTGATTTTACAATCGTGTAAGAAAATAAGGCATTAATTCCCATACCCGGTACTAGCAAAACAGGCACATTCCCATAAAACCCCATTAAAAAACAGCCGACAACAGAAGTTAGAATGGTTGCTACTATTGCTGCTTCTAAAGGGATACCTGCTTCCGACAGAATTAAGGAATTTACTACCACAATATAGACAACAGTAAAAAATCCAATAATCCCTGCAAGGACTTCCGTTTTTATTGATGTTTGACTTTCCTTTAGCTGAAAAAATGAAAAAATAAACGTTTTCATCTGATATACCTATTTAGTTATAGCCCTCTCCCTACCCGCTTCCTTTTCCATACAAGAAAAGATGCCTAAAATTGACATGACTTTTTTGCATTTAATAAGGTAGCCACAAGAACTTATAATAGCAGATTACCATTACTTTGCCAATATTATTTAGGAGAAAATACTCACTTTTTCCTATTTTTTCAGCACTTTTTTGTAACTTTCACCATAATCATTTCGTCGAAAGTTAATGATTGGTATACGCAAATATTTTCGTTAATAAAGCATAGACATGAATAATTTCTTTGTCAGATGCATGATGATCAATTGTCAAAAGCGGCAGGTTAGGATCCAAAAAACGCTTCGTCCATTCTTTTGGCATCCACCCTTTTCTCAAGTGCGCTAATGTTTGCCCATCTTCTTTTTCAAAGTGATATTCCATGTTTCCAAAGCTTTTTTTCATCGTAATCATATTATCACCATACAAAAAGTTACTAACTAGTCGTTTATCAGTTTTAAGTTCCATGATTTTACTGATTGTTTTCTTATCCTTATTTTTAATCTCTATCCGATCTCTTTTCATGGTAAAAATATATTGGAGCTCGTCCTCCGTATTATAAAATCCATATGACTTTGTATAAAAATGATCAAATAAAAATGGAAGATACCAGCGGATTAATGAAAATTTTTCATCTTTAATCTCTCCTATCTCCTGTCCATCTCTATCAAAAACAAGCATACGTAAGGAAGGGGCAGGTAAAAAAGATAAAACAACTGTATTTGTTTTCAAAATCGATCTTGCTTTGCCAACGTTAAGGAATTTGTTCATCTTTTCAAATCGCCTTTTATGTAAATAATACTGGCTAAAGCAAGTCACACTGTATATTCCAAATGGTGCTAAAAGAAGGACAAAAGCGATACTTGAATGACTAATTATAAAGACACCAACAAATAGAAAGATAGGAATACAACTAATTAAACTAGCGTTTAAGGCTGATATTGCTGTATATTGGTAATATTTTTCAATATTCATAATGAAAGCTCCTTTGTTTCCGTTCTTATCACATGAAAGACTTGTGAATTAGGCTTATCTTAATCTTTACTATCTATTCTATTAATTTTATTCCAATCTATGATTAAATGGAGGCGATTTTTTTTGAGAAAAACCATTTTTATGCTATTTTCAATTCTATTATTTTTTTCTATCACCTATGTTTCATATACTTATATAAAAATAAAACAGACAGCTTCCATTAAACCGCCAAAAAACGTTTCTTATATAATTGTTTTAGGAGCAAAAGTAAATGGCGACCAGCTTTCAAAAGCGCTTCTATACGTGCAGAGACCGCTTAAGATTATTGGGAAAATAACCAATCTTCCACCATTATTGTTACTGGTGGAAAAGGAAGCGGAGAAGAAATGACTGAAGCAACTGCTTTAATGAATTATTTTATCGAACAGGGGGTGCCTAAAGAAAGAATTCTTGTAGAAGATAAATCAACTAGTACCTATGAGAACTTACAATACACAAAAAAGCTTTTTTCCATTAACGAAGCAGTTATTGTGAGTAATGATTTCCATTTGTTCAGAGCGCTAGAAATAGCGAAAGAACTAAAAATAACAGCATACCCCCTAGCCGCAAAAACACCGAAACCGGTAAAGTTAGTGCTATACTTTAGGGAATATGCTGCCATCATGAAAATGCGCTTTACAAAATGAATTTATTTAATAAAACGAATAGTTAACGGAATATGATAGTCCTGTCCTTCATAAGACTTTATTGCGGCGATAATCGTAAAGACAAAAGCCATTATTCCGATAATAGGTAAAATAATAAATCCTATTAAAATAAATATAAGAATCCATGCAACAAAGGAATAGATTGCATAGGAAATTAAAAAATTAAAATATGCTTTCCCATGATAATCAACAAATGGAGAGTCTTTTTTAACGAGCCATATGATTAATGGTCCGATAAAAGTTGTAAAAAAACTAGATACATAAATCAACATTGCAAAAATTCTATCATCATTTGATGATCTATCTTTATTGAAATCCATGAAAGTAACCTCCAACTAAAATTAATGATTGCTATGTTATTATATACGATTGTTCGCATTAAATGTTTCATTTTTAGATAATATTTGTCCAATAAAGAAAACTTGCATCCAGGAGGCTTACTACCCGTTAAAAGTAGGATAAAATATGTTCCCTATTGCCGCATTAAGAATCGTAAATTCTATCTTAACAATTGTTCATTAATTATTTACATTTTGTTTGTATTTTCCTATTTTCAATTTCGCCGAAATTTTGTATGATATAGAAAAGTAATTTGTTATCATGCGATAATAATTAAAGATGGGAAGGCAAATGGTGCGCCACCGCTTTGGTTCTAGTGGGTTCGATTCCCACCCCGAAATTTTTTTTCAAATGGATTAAAAATTTCGAGGGTGGGCTTTTCTTTTTTCATGAGTAAGTTCTGCCCTCATAATGGAGGGATTATTGTGTTAAAGAAAAGAGATCTTGAGGAATGTCAAGCATTGTATCCTTTAATGACGCATCCAGATGTCTTCCCTTTCGTGCGTCAAAAAGCTAATTCTTATGAAGAATATCTTTTTCTAACGAAACAAACAATAGAAGCGGAAGAAAGAGGAGAACTCATTTCAAGAACCATTATAGATGAATGGCAGAATCCGATTGGTACGATTAATCTCTATGATATTAACGAAAATATTGGCTTTCTCGGAACTTGGTTAGGGAAACCGTATCACGGAAAAGGTTACAATCAAATAGCAAAAGATCTATTTTTCTCAGAAGCATTCTTCGATCTTAATATTGAAAGTATACTAATGAGGATTCGAAGCAATAATATCCGTTCGCTAAAAGCAGCTGAAAAGCTTCCTTATGTGATTTCCGCTAATGAAACGAGAAGCAATCTTTTGCAAACATTAAATGGTTCTGGTATTCCATATCAATTATTTGAAATTCCTAAAGATTTATTTACTCTATATACTCTACGTCAAAATGCAGAAGAGACGACAAATGATTGCAGAGAGGCGTAAGCTTATTCCCATAATCTACTAAAGATCAGTGATAGTCCATTCGCCTATCAACTGATCTTATTTTATTTAAATTATTGATTCTTCTTGTAGTATTGATAATTTTTATTTCCACCGGATAGATTATAGAGTTCGGTGAATCCTAGATTCCGCAATACATTCTGTGCGGCATTTCCCGTTACTCCACTATTACAATAGATTACTGTCGGCAAGTTGGGGTCGAGTTTGGTTAAATTCTCACGCAAATCCACTAGTGGTATGTTAATCGCATTGTCGACACATGACACATTAAATTGTTTGGCACCACGTGTATCAATAACTTGAATGGATTCTTTGTTATGGATTCTTTCCGTTAAAACTTTAGGTGTGATTAATTTATTTTTCTTTTCAATCGCATTCTGCAAGGCCATTCCAGTGTACATAACTGGATCTTTCGTAGTGCTAAATGGGGGAGCATACGCAAGATCGAGATGAAATAAATCTTCTGCTTTTGCTTTAAAAGTAATTGCTGTTACAAACACATCGATTCTTTTATCTACCCCTTCTTCCCCAACTATTTGCACTCCTAATATTCTACCTGTTTCCCTATCAGCAATTGCCTTAATGACTAACTCCTTGCCCCCAAGATACTCTGCTCTAGCTGGCTTTATATTATGGAGTATTTCAATATCATATCCTTCTTTCAATGCTTCTGTTTCGTTCATTCCAGTTTGTCCAACTGCTAAGTCAAAAACTCGAAGGATTCCAGTTCCTAAAATCCCTCTATGCTCTAATGAACCACCTGTTATCACATCACCAGCTATTCTCCCCATTTTATTTGCGGTGCTACCTAATGGACGATACAGTGGTTTCCCTGTTATTAACGAATAACTCTCAGCAACGTCTCCTACAGCATATATGTCTGGTAAGTTTGTTTGCATCTTGTTATTAACGACTATCGCCCCTGAATCACCGACCATTACGCCAATAGCTTTTGCTAATTTCACATTAGGACGAACACCTGTAGCAAGGATAACAAGACCTGTTTCCATTGTTTTCCCTGATTTTGTTTGTATTTCCTTTTTGCTTATCGTTGTAACTTCCTCGTTTAATAGCAGATTAACCCCGTTTTTAATTAAGTGTTCCTGCACACGTGAAGGCAATATCTTTATCTATATGTGTCAAAACTTGATTACTCCGTTGTACTAATGTTACTTCTAATCCTCTACGGGTTAGCTGTTCTGCCATTTCTAAACCAATATACCCTGCCCCAATAATTGTAGCCTTCTTAGGTTGCCTTTCTGTAATAAATTGATTAATCGCTGCTGTATTTTGAATGGTACGAACCTGAAAAACTTGATTACTTTCAATTCCAGAGATAACTGGAGTTATTGGTGAAGCTCCTGTAGCGAAAACTAAAACATCATATACATCCTCTATGGTTTCATTTGTTTCCAAATTCTTCACTTGAACTTTTTTCTGAGTTGTATCTATTTTCGTGACTTCGTATCGGACAAAAACATCGACATTGTACCGCTTTTTAAACCAAGCTGGACTTCTCGGTATCAATGTTTCTATGTCCTCTACTTCTCCTCCTAAGAAATATGGGATTCCACAAGCAGAATAAGAAATATCATAATCAGCATTATAAAGGGTGATCTTCGCATTTTCATCATTCCTACGCGCTTTTGCTGCTACTGATGTTCCAGCTGCTACTGATCCTATAATAATTATTTTCATGTCAATCCTCCTACTACAAAAAATTTATTTTTTTCTTACGAAAGAAGCACCTATCATTTGGCAAACAACCTATTAATGTTCATAACATGCCAACTACGAAAGAAAAGAAAGCCATAAATATAAACCGATTAACGTAATAAAAAGGGTAGGAATGGTTAAGATGATACCTGTTCTAAAATAAGTTCCCCAAGAAATTTTAACCCCTTTTTGTGATAAAACATGAAGCCATAATAAAGTAGCTAATGAGCCAATTGGTGTAATCTTTGGTCCTAAATCAGAGCCAATTACATTGGCATAAATTAAACCTTCCTTAATAACTCCTGTTGCATTTGTATCAGCTATTGCTAATGCATCAATCAGAACAGTGGGCATATTGTTCATAATCGAAGATATAATAGCAGCCATAAATCCCATTCCTAGAGTCGCAATAAAAAGGCCTTGGTCTGCCGCTGCCTGAATTACTGTAGAAAGCAGGTTTGTTAATCCAACATTGCGAAGTCCATAAATAACCACATACATTCCTATTGAAAAGAATACGATTGACCACGGTGCTCCTTTCATGACTTGTTTAATCGATACTGCAGCACTTCTTCTGGCAAAAACAAGAAAAACAATAGCAATGATACCTACAATAAACGATACCGGAATGGCAAGAAATTCACTGGCTAAATACCCAGTAAGAAGAAATGCTAAAATTAACCACGAAATACGAAACATTTTTTGATCTTTAATTGCTTCAATAGGAGCCTTTAAGTGGTTTAACTCATATACCTTTGGAAGGCTCTTACGAAAATAAAGATATAGGACAAGAATGCTTGCTGCTAAGGAAAAGAGATTTGGAATAATCATTCTAGTCGCGTATTCAACAAATTTAATTCCAAAGAAATCAGCAGAAACAATATTAACAAGATTACTAACTACTAAAGGTAAGGAAGTTGTATCAGCAATAAATCCACTTGCGATAATAAACGGAAAAACCATTTTTTCATCTAGCTTTAATGCTCGTACCATCGCTAATACAATTGGTGTTAAAATAAGTGCCGCCCGATCATTAGCAAATAGCGCCGCAACTATTGCACCTAATATAGAAACATAAATAAACATTTTGACTCCGTTTCCCTTAGCAATGCGAGCCATATGTAATGCTGCCCATTCAAAAAATCCAATTTCGTCTAGAACCAGCGAGATAATAATAATAGCAATAAATGCAAGTGTAGCATTCCAAACAATCCCTGTTACATCCACTACATCATTAAAATCCACTACACCAATAAGTAACGCTAATATCGCCCCCCCACAGGCAGACCAGCCTATTGAAAGATTTTTCGGCTGCCAAATAACCAAAGTTAATGTTGATAAAAAGATAATGATTGCCAAAATGGTTTGTAGCAAAATCTGTCAACCTCCATAAGTTACATCAAATTTTATTAGAATGTGCATAACATATTTTAATATATAATTATATGCTTATATATCATCTATAAAAAACAACATACAATACATTTATATTTATCAACTGTTACTCACAGGATATTCTTAACCCCTGTTTTTCTAACCAAATGAATTTTTCTTCTTGATTAGGAATGTATTTTAGAATGTCACTCACCATTGAAAAATATTTGTTTTGTTGGTCTAAGGAATAGATTACCCATTGACCTTTACGTTGTTCTTTAACCACTCCAGCATCTTTTAATTTTCTTAAATGTTGACTAATAGCAGGTTGAGACATGTTAAACACATCGACAAATTCACACACACAGCAGTCATGAATCATTAGCATACCTACCATGGATAAACGCGTCTTATCGCCTAAAAGCTTTAAAACTATGGCTGCTCTATCTAATTCTAATTGTTCTGAAGACATTATTCCTCATCCATTTCCAATAATATTTATAATCATCATAAGGGGGGCAATTTAACTTTGCAAGCAATTATGAATAACTATTCTTACAAAACCACTCTTTTTTTCACAAACAATTTTGAAGTTTCCATTTTTCCTTCTCCTTCATACCGCTTTTCTATGATATAATACGAAACGTTATTGTAAAGAAAGAGGACAAGCAGATGAAACAAACTTATTCAATAAAGCAAAAGTTATCTCAAATGATCATTATTTTATTGCCTATCCTTGTTACACAAGTTGGTATTTTTGCATTAAGTTTTTTTGATACGACAATGTCAGGGCATTATAGTCCCGTTGACTTAGCTGGAGTAGCAGTAGGAAGCTCCTTATGGACACCTATCTATACAGGACTGAGTGGCATACTACTCGCTTTGCCTCCCATTGTTTCACAATTAATGGGGAAAAATGAACAAAAAGGTGTACGCTTTTCGGTTATTCAGGCAGCATATCTTTCCTTTAGCATGGCTGTCTGCCTATTAATTATTGGTTATTTCTTCTTAAATTCTGTTCTAACTAGCATTGGATTAGAAAAAGATGTATATGAAGTTACCTACCGTTACTTAGTAGCATTAAGCACTGGGATTATTCCGATTTTCTTATACTTTGTTCTTCGTTCCTTTATCGATTCACTTGGCCAAACACAAATAACTATGTTTATCACTTTAATAGCAATACCAATTAATATTGTACTAAATTATGCACTTATCAATGGAATTTGGATTTTCCCTGAACTAGGTGGTGTAGGTACTGGGTACGCAACTAGTATAACGTATTGGTTTATGTTCTTTATGGCTGTCTATATTGTCCATAAAAAACAGCCTTTTAGATCTTTTCAATTATTTGCTCATTTCTCGAGAATGTCTTGGTCAAAATGGAAAGAAATATTAACGATAGGAATTCCGATTGGCTTTTCTGTATTCTTTGAAACAAGTATATTTAGTGCTGTAACTATTCTAATGAGTAATTACGATACGAATACCATTGCAGCGCATCAGTCGGCCATTAACTTTGCTTCTCTCTTATATATGGTTCCCTTAAGCATTTCAACCGCGTTAACCATCCTTGTCGGTTATGAAGTTGGAGCCAGACGCATGAAGGATGCAAAAACTTATAGTTGGTTAGGCGTCGTACTCGCTGTTATTATTGCTATTATAAGTGGGATCATTCTTTTAACGTTCCGAACAGGCATTGCAGGAATTTATACAAAAGACTGGGAAGTACTCCACTTAACAGCTCATTTTCTAATTTATGCGATTTTCTTTCAACTTTCAGATGCCATCCAAGCACCGATTCAAGGAGCATTACGAGGATATAAAGATGTAAATGTGACTCTCTTGATGAGCTTTATCTCCTATTGGGTGATTGGTCTACCGAGCGGATATCTTTTTGCTACCTATACAAACTTAGGGCCATTCGGTTATTGGATCGGACTTATCGTTGGTCTTGCAACCGGCGCCATATTCTTAACAAGTCGTTTAGTTCAAATTCAAAAGAAAAAGTTTAATTATAAACAAATTCAAACTTAATGAAAGAGGTTAGGACATAACTAAATAGATACTCTGTAAAGACGAACAATCTCTCCTTTAGTAGCGAAACCAACTCGTTCCATTACGCAACAGACCCTCCCTTTCCGCGGGGAGCAACCTACTAAGCGCCCGCAGGAGTTGAATGTCCTTCGCTCCATTACACTCCGTTTTTAAAGGTTGTTTTGTTCCATCATTTTTTTAAAGAAAATATAATTAGTAGGAAATACAAAGCAGCCTCAATACACGTAGACTTCTATGGAGCTGCGGGTGATCGCCACAAACCGTCTCTCTTAAAATGAATAAAACCCCAATCAATTATACAAACTTTTCTTAGCATGTACGTATAATCGTTCGGGGTTATTTGGTTGAAAATACTTATGTCCCAACCTTTTTTCATTAGCACCTTTCGAATCACTTATATTTTTGCTAACATACAATTCCCCTTATCTTTAAGTGTATATTTCTTAATCGACTGACCTCTGTTGCAAATCAAATTAGGCAAATACACACTTTTTGCATCCATGAATACAATGAAGAATAAGCATATATTTGAAAGTGAGAAAGGATGAATTTCCAATGTTCCCATGGAATTTATTCCCTTTTAATAAAGATGCCAAAAATAGAATGGATCAAATGAATCCACAGGATATTCAAAAGTATGTGCAGCAAATGATGGATAAACTAATGCCTGATTCTCTCCAAAAAATGGAGCCAGATAAAATGTTCCAGAGTTTTTCTAAAGGAGAAAATTTTCGTAACGATAACATTAATCATTCCGAGAAATTTAACTATGTTGTTTTTGAAACCCATCATCATGTTTATGTAAGAATCCCTATTTTAGATAGCAGCTGGTTAGAGCATCTTAAAATTTTCTATACATCCAATCAATTAATCATTCAGCATATTCCTTCTTTTGAAGATAAACATACCATTACCCTGCCTGCGATTGTACGAAAAAAAGGCTCTGTTGCACTGTATAAGGATGATATTTTAGAAATAAGGATTCAAAAGAATATTGATATTCAATATTCTGAGATTGATGTGACAGAAATGAATTAACAGGAAGAGGAGATTTTCATGAGTTTTGATAACTTAAAAAAAATCTATCAATTTTCTGAGAATAGCCATAAGGAAGACTATTGGAAAGAAATGTTTGGGTCAAACAACAAAGATTGGATCACACATGCATCTACATCTATTAAAAACAGTGATGCTTTTCCGGCGTGTGATTATTATTTAAATAACTCCCATTATTTTATCGAAATAGAGTTACCAGGAATGAATGTGAACCAGTTATCCATTCACTTAAATAACCAAGTTCTACACATAGAGGGCTATTATCAAACATTTATTCCTAATTGTGCCTACCTTTTAAAAGAACGACAAAACAAACATTTTGTGAAAAGTATTAAAATCCCTGCGAGTATAAAGGAAAAGGATATTAAGAAGAAATATGAGAATGGGATTTTGCAGCTTTCTTTTCCACAGAACGAAATGAAAAAGGAGGGGATATAATGATTCCCTCTCCCTTCTTGTACTTATTTAGATCTTAAAATTGATATCATAGAAATAGTTTATCATAGCAATAAAACGGCTTGTCTTTTCCTTCAAAATAAGTTGCGCCAACCTTATTATATCCATTTTTCACAAATAAACTTTGCGCTTTATCATTTAATGAGTATGTATCCGTCTTTAAATAGAATATATCTTGTTCAATGGCATAAACCTCAGCAAAAGCTAATAAGTTACTGGCAATTCCACCTCCACGGATATCAGGGTCCACAACTAATCGATGGATAACCATATATTCCTTATTGATATAGGTCCACTCTATTTCCTCATAATTTTTACCGCCAATTTGATCGATCGTAATGGAACCAACCACTTTATCATCTATAATGGCTACAAAAAGATTATTATTTTCAATATCTACTTTGAAGCTAGTTTCATTTGGATATTTATGTGACCATTGATCATTTCCTTCTCCTTGCATGATAACTAAAGCCTTTTGTACGATTTCCATAATTACTGGCAAATCATCTATATGTCCTTGTCTAATTTCCACTTGTAATTTCTCCTATACAATAATTTCTTCTCTGATATCTCTATTAAATAGTGTGCTTTTTCTAAAAGTAGATATTCAGGAAAAATCATTATATAAATTTATCGTCAAAAAAACCACTATTTTGATTGACAGAAGCTTATATTTCTATAATTTTAATTTTTTTGATAAAGTGAAACTTCCATCAGTGGGGGTTTTCCTTCCTCCCCACTGATGGTTGGTTGAACCAATCGGACCTTTACGGACAGTTGATCTTCCTCGTATTCTCATAAGCTTGAGGGGGAGTCTTACTGTCCGTTAAGAGTGGGATAAATAAAACTTTCGTCCTATTCTAGTTTCAAAAAAATACAGCTTCATCAAAAATAAATTTCTGAGAAGCTGTATTTTATCTAATCTTTTTGTAAAACTAAAATTGAAGTTTATTTTCCGATAAATTGTTGTGTCCAGTAGTTTCCGTTTTCTACATATCCAACACCTATATGTGTAAATTTATTGCTTAAGATATTGGCACGGTGGCCTTCACTATTCATCCATGCTTTCACTACTTCTTCTGGCGTTTTTTGTCCTTTAGCAATATTTTCTCCTGCTGCTTTATACGATATACCAAATTGCTTCATCATATCAAATGGACTTCCGTATGTTGGGCTTGTATGAGCAAAATAATTATTTGCACTCATATCTTGTGACTTCGCTTTTGCCACTTTGCTTAATCCAGTATCTAATGTAAGCGCAGGTAAGCCATTTTTAGCTCTTTCTTTGTTTGTTAATTCTACTACTTGTTTTTCATAAGCACTTACTGATGTTGCTGCGTTTGCAGAACTATCTTTAGCCGCATCGGTTGTCGCATTATTTTGTGAAGTAGTCGTTTTAGGATTTGATTTACTTTGTTTGTTTGTAGTGTCTTTTTGTTCTAGCGGACGATTTTCTACTTCCTTTTGTTTAGTGTGCGTCTGTTGTTTTGCAACTTTTAGATCGTTCCATACTTTATCTATATCTACTTGATAGTTAGTAGATATATTGTTAAGGATTTTATTTAGTTGCTCTTCTGATAGATTGTTAGATTGATAGATTATTTTTGCTTCTTGCGGTTGAATAGATGCTGCTTCCGCTTTATTTGCAAGCGGTGTTGCCAGCATTAATGTTGATGCTGCTGCTACTGAAAAAATTACATTCTTCTTTTTCATCGGTTATTTCCTCCTTGGTTATCCAAATCGAAAAATTAATAGATTTTGTTGTTTTCGACTTACACCAACATCATATCATACGTTTTTTGTCATAATTTTGGATAAAAAATACAAATAAAAAATAATGTTATAGAACAATTTAATAGAAAAAAAGAAAATACCATAGATTAATAGGTAGATCAACAAATATTTGTTGTTTATTTGGTTATAAATAATAATGGATAAAAAAAACATTAATTGATTTTTTTTCTTTATCGTCCGTATTTTGGTCAAAAAAATATAGTTGACATATTTTTTTGACCAGCTCCAACATAACATTAAAGACAAAAGGTTTACAAAAATGTAGTGTTTATTACAAGTCACTAAACAGGAAAATTGCATAAAAAACGGCATAGTTGGAAAGATAAAAAGGATTAATATCTATAAAGAATGGAGTAATGATATGAATACACCGTATTGCTGCCCCAATTGCAAAACGAATCGTAGTCGCTTTAATATTATTAAGCAAGTCCCTCAATCGGTTAAGTTAGATCCGCAAACCGGTACTGTTGTTGAGGAATACACATCCGAGAATTTATCCCCCTTTCATATGGGATATTCTGGTCCTGATTATCGCATTCAATGCGCTGCATGTGGATTGGTTGAAGAGGAAAAAACATTTATTAAATTTGGGGAAATGAAGGGATAATTTCTTTTCATTCCTAAACCTATTAAAAAACATCCCGTCTTCTTATAATAGAAAGTACGGGATGTCTTTTATTTGGACAACTATTCTAACAGAGGTTTCTCAACAATTACCTTCCATCCTTCTAACGGTGAACTCCTAATCAGTAATAGCTCTTTTCTTACTCTTCTAGATTTTTCGTTTTTCACATACACATTGCAATCGATTGAAAGGTTCACTTGCAACTCTTGCTCATAATCTTCGTGCTCTAACTCTTTCATGTCAATAATTTTTATATTCTCTATCATCGTTAGTTCAGAAGACCAATCTGGCTTCGTTGAAATAGATTGTAGTATCATTGTATCCTGCTCTTTTATGCCAGCAATAAATGCTTTAGCTACATCATTGGGATTCAATTGCTCTAAATACTCCGTTAATTGCCCTGCCGCTTTATAAACCATTAATTTATGGGAAAAATCCATCTTATCTGTTTTATGAGTTGTGCTTCCTAAAAAGTGAACACAAAAATGACCAGGGAAATTATTTGCCAAAGCACCTGCACCATGTGGCATTCCATGCATTGATGCAGCATACCATTGATCCTCTACCATGATGAGGACCGCTCTCCTACGCCAGCTCCACTTACCTTCATAAATATCCTTCATTATCTTAGTATCTTCTGTAGTAAGCGGCTGTACGTCTGCATGCTGGCTTCCTGCTCTTCGCTGAACGTTGAATTGCTTACCTGTTTCAATGTCCATAATCGTAAACTTGCTGTATCTAGGAAGCCTTTCATTAATCATATCCCATGACAATAACTGAATGTCAAAACTAATTAGTGAGGAAGTATCTTCTTCTGTTGCTTCCACTATATGAGCGAAAGTTATGAAAGTACTACAAAGTAGAAAAAATAGAATTTTTTTATACACTAAGAACCACCTTCATTGTAATTTTTCAATAATGAAAGTTTGCCCCATTTTCTCCTCTGTACTCACGTGCACTTCGTATCACTAATAATTACCAATTAATGACACTATCGGTCATTCGCTTGTACTAGCAACGGCATATCACAAATCTTATAAGAGGTTCAATTCATTCTCCACTTTTTTCCAATCGATATTTTCACCGATAAACACCATATTTAATGGCATATTCATTTCCTCTTGCATAAATAAAGGCATTCCGTATGAGTACTGAAACAAATCTGGATATTTGGCTTGATGAAATTTAACATAGCCCTTAATACGGTAAATTGTATTAGGAAGTTCTCTTAAGAAGGCTTCAAATTGATCTGCTGCAATACTCTTTTTAAAGGTATATACAAACGTACTTAAATGTAAGGCATGAACAGATGTCTTTTTAATGCCACCATATATGTGGCTTTCCATTTCCAGTAATTTTTCAAAAGGAAATTTAGAATAAGTTGTTAACACGGTAAATGCATGTGGGCAAATCGATTGCAGTTCAAACGTAATTTTTGCTTTTTCTGCTTCTGTCAATTGGTCTTCTTTATTAACGATTATCAAACTTGCATGTCTAGCTTGCTCCATAATAAGTTGCTGAATTGGGGCACTTAATATAGATCGTTCAAGCCATTGTTTCCCATTTATCACTGTTATTATCCCTTTGAATCGAAGCTTATCTGCTAAAATTGGAGAAAGAATACCATCTATTGTTTCTACTGGATGTGCAGCTCCAGTTGTTTCAAAATAAATAACATCTGGTTTTTCTTGCACTAATAATGTCTGAATTTGTGCTTCAACTTCATCTTGGATTGTGCAGCACACACATCCTCCAAGTAATTCTTTTAACGGAATATCACCATCGATTTCATTGGAATCAATCGAGATTTTTCCTAATTCATTCATCAAGACAGCTACTTTGCGACCAAGCGCTTTCTCTTTTTTAAGTATTTCTTTTAACAATGTCGTCTTTCCACTTCCTAAAAATCCAGAAAGCAAGTATATATCTGTCTGTTTCATTTTATAAACTTCCTTTTATTATTTTTAAATAAAGAAAAAGAGGATGACAATAATGTGTCACCCTTTTTCTGGTTTAATTTAACCCTTATTTTTTCATTTCCTCTTTTAATACTTCTACTGCCTTTTTCATTTGTGTATCTGATTTTTGAATTTTTTCACGGAGTTTATTCATTAATTCGTTGGTTGTCTCGCCCGTAATAACTCCATCTTCCTTTAATTTTTCTTTCTTTTGAAACTCTTTCGTAGCATTTTCTGTACTTTCATCAAAGTAGCCATTCGTATTGTCTATGTCATAGCCTAAAGCTTTTAACATTTCTTGAGCGATTTTAACTTCCTCTGAATTACTGCCTATTTTTAATTTACTTTCTGGGTTAATCATTGTAAGGCTTGCATAGCTTGGAAGCTCTACTTTATGTGTTGGCTCAATTCCTTTTTCATGGATCCAGCTACCATTCGGTGTTAACCATTTATCAACCGTAAACTTGATATTGCTACCATCTGTAAAGCTTTTTGCTTGCTGTACTGTTCCTTTTCCAAATGATTTCACTCCAACTAATGGTACATCAGCAGATTGATTTACAGCACCTGCTAAAATTTCAGAAGCGCTTGCGCTACCTCCATCAATTAGAACAACAAGTGGAATATCCATATTGCTACTATTTTGTGAAGTAACTTTTTCGACTGTACCGTTTTTATGTTCAATTTGATAGATAACTTCCCCATCCGGAACAAAAAGCCCTGCAATTTTTTTGACTTCTTCTAAAAGTCCTCCAGGATTATGCCTTAAATCAAGGACAATTCCTTTCATGCCATCTTCTTGATATTTATTTAAAATGTCAACTAGCTCTGATGCAGTATGCTCCGAGAAGCTGGTAATCTGGATTTTAGCAATTTTATCTTTATCCATTTCCCCATAAACCGTCTCAATCGGAATTGTATCTCTCGTAATCGTAATTTTTAATGGTTCACTTGCACCTGAACGTTCAATTTCTAATTCTACTTTTGTTCCCTTTTCACCGCGGATTAGTAGAACTGCTTCTGAGGAACTCATTCCTTGAAGAGACTTTCCATCCACCGTAAGAATTTTATCATTCGGCTTTATCCCTGCTTTTTCAGCTGGGGAACCTTTAATAGGAGATACTACAACTATACTATCATTTAACTGTTGTATCTCAGCTCCTATCCCTTCAAAAGAGGAGGAAATACTTTGTTGAAAGCTTGCTGCTTCTTCTTCATTCATATAATCTGAATAAGGATCATCCAAAGCTGTAAACATACCATCAATAGCTCCATTAACGAGATCGTCTGAACTTAAATCCTTATAGTAGCTGTCCATTAATGTATCGTAGGCAGTATATAATTTATTAAATTCATCTCTTTGATTGTTTACTGTTACAGCAGGCTCATCCCCAAAGGAAAAGGCAATCGTCGTAATTCCAGCAGCTGCAATTACAACTACAAATAAAAGCATTACAAAATAAAACTTTTTTATTTTAAAATACCCTTGTTCATTTTCCTGTTCCTGTTTTTGTTCTATTTCCTTTTCCGTATTATTTTGTTCGTTATCCAAATGTTTCACCACTTTCGTTAACAAGAGAGTTATAAATTATGTATAAAGATAGAATACCATGTTTAATTTTATTTAATCAAATGTAAGGAAGCTCCATTTTAATAAAGTGAAACTTCCATCAGTGGGGGTTTTCCCTCATCCCCCACTGATGGTTAGTTGAACCAATCGGACCTTTACGGACAGTTGATCTCCCACCTATCTTCCTCGTATTCTCATAAAAAAAGAGGGGGGAGTCTTTCTGGCCGTTAAAAGTGGGATAAAGCAGAAAGGAAATATATATTCCTTTCCTGCTTACTTTTTATATTTTTCGAACAACCTTAAAGTATTCTTCTAACGTCCAGTCATTTTCAAAAATATCTTTTGCAGATTTTTTCCCAACATATCGAAAATGCCATGGTTCAAATTTATACTGCGTTATGTTTTCTTTTCCCTTAGGATAACGGAGTATAAAGCCATATAGGTGGGCATTTTCCTTTAACCATTTACCTTCTTTTGTCTCTCCGAATTCTTCCGTAAGAAGGAACTCAGCACTTTGACTGGATATATCCATGGCAAGACCTGTTTGATGTTCACTATTCCCAGGATATGCAACTGCCTGCACAGCCTTCTCTTCTCCTACACGATCTACTTCTGCTCCAAATAGTTCTGTCTGGCGATCAAAGGAGCGATATCCTGAAACTGCATAAAGCGTTATGCCGCTTTTCTTTGCACCATTAAACATTTCTTCCAATGCCTTAGCTGCTTCTTTCCTCATATAGCTCTTTTCAATATCCTGATTACCAAAAGAAAATTCTACATTTGGTCGTACTAAATCTTCTGGTGTATATCCATCTGGCAAACCAAATTCTTTATTGACAAGAGATACAATATTTGTCGGGTTTTGAATAATATTTCTTCCATCTACTACTTTAATTTCATTAAAAAAGACAGATTCTAAAGTCCAAGGATACTCTTCTTCCTCTGGTACATCTTCGGAAGTCTTTTGCTCCTCTTCCTTCCCCTGGTCTTCTGTGTTAACTGATGTTTCGCTATCTTGTTCGTCTGCTTTCTTGTCCCAAAAAGAAATTTTCTCTTTTATTGATGTTAAATCTACTCTTTCACATCCTGTTAACATAGCTAAGGCTAATGCTAGAGAAGAGATCGCTACTGATTTTTTCATTTAATTCACCTTACATATCGTTAAATTTTCTTCTTGCACATGATTTGATAAAGGTATGCAAAAAGCATACCTTTATCTGTTAACAATTATTTAATTGCCGCTTCTAAAGACACTTCTATCATCTCGTTAAATGTTGTTTGCCTTTCCTGTGCAGTTGTTTCTTCGCCTGTTAGAATATGATCGCTTACTGTTAAAACAGAAAGTGCTTTACGATCGAATTTAGCAGCGATTGTATAAAGTGCAGCTGTTTCCATTTCTATCGCTAGAATTTGGTATTTAGCCCACTTCTCTAACTCCGAATTATCATTATAAAACATATCCGCTGTAAAGACATTTCCTACTTTTAAGGATAGTCCTTTTTCAAGTCCACTATCATACGCTCTTTTTAATAATTCAAAATCAGCTGTTGGCGCATAATCAACACCGCCGAATGTTAATCGATTCATTTGGGAATCAGTTGATGCACTCATAGCAAGTATTACATCTCTTACTTTTACATCCTTTTGAATAGCACCACAAGTACCAACACGAATTAAATTTTGAACATTATAACTACTAATTAGTTCATTAATATAAATTGAAATAGATGGTACACCCATGCCTGTCCCTTGTACACTAATTCTTTGCCCTTTATAGGTTCCAGTATAACCAAACATATTGCGGACTTCATTGTAGCATGTCGCATTTTCCAAGAAATTTTCCGCAATGTATTTGGCTCTTAACGGATCCCCTGGAAGTAAGACTGTTTCTGCAATTTCGTGTTCTTTTGCACCAATATGTACACTCATTTTATTTCCTCCAATTAATACTCCATTACTTATTTAAATCCAAATTTTTCTACTTATGAAAAACTTCACTATTTGTACTATATCATATTCTAATATGCTGTAAAACATATTTAATTTTAGGATAACATTTTTTTAAAGGGTTATACTATATTTAGTTTTCCTCTACCTTAGAGGCAAAACAATCTTAACACGGAACGAATGATTTGGAGGGGGATTAATATGGGAAAAAAACATCGAAATCGAATCAATTCTCCAAAGAAAAATAATCATATTCCAAAAGAGGCTATTATCGCAGAACACGAAGCGCATGGTAAAGAGTATTCTGCAACGGGAAGAAAAAGATAACGAAAGCTTCCATCAGTGGGGTTTTTCATCCCCACTGATGGTTAGTTGCACTTATCGGACCTTTACATGAGAGTTACAACCCTAGCTACCTTCATTCTCCGAAGCTTTTAGGTAAGCATACTTTCCTTTAAGAGTGGGATAATATGAAATAATAACAGGTGAGGCGTTTATTCCCAGTAATTAACATGATGGTTTAAGAAAAATAAGGATTTTCTCTACGCTTTTATGTTTCGACATTTTTACAAATAAAAAAATAGCAAGGATTTCTCCTTACCATTCTTATTTTCTATTCATCAATTTCTTCATCAATAATGCATTTGTCCAATAAATATTCAAATGTAATGTCAGCCAATTCTTCAATTTCACCTTCAGTGGGAACGAATCCCCTTTTTAATAGCTCACGAAAGAAAAACTCTGCTATTTCTTCTGTATCAATAATCACGTCGATTTCTTTCAAGCTTATCGCCCCCTTTTTAAAGAATATATGTGACATTTTAAAAATAATGCTTTCTTTAGAAAATTATCTGATAAAACAGACTTTTTTTCAAGTGAAATAATAGGAACTAATTCAAAAATATTCTTTTAAAAAGTAGACATGTTTATGAAAGCTGAAACATATAGATTTACTATAAAAAAAGGGAGGCACTATTAATGAATAAAATCCAATACCTAGTCGAAGATATAAAAGTAGATTTAAATGAAGAAGATAGTCAAATTCTTGCTATTTTTCATTCCCTTTTAAAAAAATTATTTTCTCTTCTAATAATTAGTAGTGTTCCAATGTTTATTTATCTCTTATTCTAAATTTTTGTGTTATTATCTTTATCCGTTTTTTTACTTACTTGTTTTAATTTTCGGAGAGTTAACTTCATTACTTGTTCATACTCTGAATCTTTAAATAATGAATATAAAATACTGTAATCATTATAGATATCTAACAATCCGTCAATTAGCTCTTTCTTTTCCTTCGTTCTTTCTAACAATTCCTTTTCAGTCTTGTGGAAAGAACTATTTGTTTTTTTTAAGTCGATAGACTTTTGTTTTTTATCCATTATATATAATAAACCTAATTTTTGTATAAATGAATCAGCACTATCCGCATCTGCCACCAAGGTTAATTCATCTTCCGCTGCCTCTAACCATTCTCCATCACTAACTCTAGAAAGCTCGTAAATTACATCTTCCCATGCATCTGTTTTATATCTCCAAATTTCTGTTCGGAATCCCATAACCTTAAAAAGATTGGATCCATATCCTTTTACTTTTACTAAATCCCCAATAAAGAAGCGATATTCGATATCTATCTTCTCTGAATCCATTATTTCACCATCATACTCAGAAAGCATTTGTAAACTGGATTCTAAATATAATCCTTCACTTTTATTCACTTCATATACATGCATATTATCTAAATACTTCACATCTGTAATTTTGCCGACTGTTCCATAAATAGTGATAACTACTGTATCACCAATTTTAAATTTAGGTTTTTTTCGATTCGCCATAATTACTAATCCTCTCTAAACAAGATTGGGTGGCATTGCCAACTTATGCGGTTTTCCCCCACACCTTGAATAGAACATTTGATCAATGAAGATGGGGGATCTTAAAGGAATATAAACCTATCTTCAGTTACCATTTAATTTTCATCCTTTTTGTTCATTAGACTTTCATTTGTTACTACCATCATATGCAATACTCTCATATTCGCTCATAAAAAATTCCTTTCATCCTGAATCAAACCATTTAAAGACACTTCAAACTGTTTATTCATTATATGTCTATCTATACATAGGAAGAATACATTTGTGCCTATAAGTACAAGTAATAGCTCTTCCTTTTTTCTTTCTAATTACAGGACCTTTAGAAAATTTCGGCAGCGGTTTTAAAACATCTCCATTTACATAAAAAAACATCCAAACAATTTCTTGCTGGATGTCATCAATAGCTATAATTTTTCTTTTCTTCTTGAAATAGATATTGTTCCCAAGCCTCATCAAAAACACGCATACTTTGCAAATAGTGACCATTTAATTCTAAATATTCACTGATCTCATCATAGTCAAAACTATTCTTTGGAAAATCATGATCAAGATAAGCTTCATTTGCAAATTCACTAATTTGATCATTTGGTTCAGGATGTCGAAACTTCATTAAAAAATGATAAAAGGATTTAGTCATACTCTCACCTTCCTTGATCAATTGATATAACGTATACTATACATAAATGAAAATAATGGTGCAAGTGATTTACCTAATTTGAAACAAGCACATATTGATCAGGATGTCTTAATGTCTATCAACCACTGTCTTGCGTTATTAAACACCAGTAAATTACTGCTTACCTTGTCCTTTAAAAGGGTAATTTAATCGTAATAGTACTGTGTTTTCTTTAAAAAGGAGGAAAAATTAAAAAGCAATATGAAAAAGGGATTAAAATACATTATTTACTCGCTTATTTTTATAGTTATTATAAGTATGTTTTATTCATTAATTGATTCGAAACAACCGGAAAGAAATGTCTATAAAAAAATTGCTGATGGAAAACAGGTCCACTATTTAATTGTCGGTGATAGTATAGGTCGTAGCTCAGGAGCTAGCAATAACCATCGAAAATGGTTTCAACTTGTAGAGAGAAATTTAACAAAAAAATACGGAGGATCTTTTAAAAGACATTTAGTTGTACAAAGTGGCGCTACAGCATTTGAAGGCTTATATAAATTGAAAAATAGCTTATCTAAAGATGTTGATTTAGTATTCATCGTGTTTGGAGAAAATGATCGAAAATATATGGACGATAAGCAATTTTACTTCTTTTATCAATCTTTATTAGAAGAAATCGTCATCCGTCATCCGCATGCAGAATTAGTGACCATTACGGAAAGTAGTCTAGATAACGAGGATTTTGTTCACATTATTAAACAATTATCAAAAGAATTTTATGCTACAAATATCGATATGAGAATTCCTTTTCGAAGCTCTGGTCTATCCACTGAACGTTTAACAAATGATCTGGTACATCCAAATGATTATGGTTACTATTTATATGCACAAGCAGTTGTTGATACGATGAACAAAGCAATTCGGGAGAAAAAAACCGTTCTCACTTCCACTATTCCAGTTAAAGAAGTATCTAGTCTAGAAATGAATACTCGTCATCCATTTCATTCAATTGATCCTTCTTTTAAAAACGAAGCAGGCTTTTATACATCGAATAAAATTGGCGCTGTTATTGAATATCATTTTTCTGGATCTTTTTTAGGAGTGAACGTAATTAGAAGTGAAAAAGGTGGCATGATAGATGTTTTTGTAGATGATAATTATGTGACAACTATCTCCACATGGTGGCCGTTTAAGAAAGAAAGATCCTTATATGTCACGAGTGGATTAACCGATCGGAATCATACAGTTACCTTTCAATTATCTGCAAATAAATCAAGGTATAACATAACAGATCAACAACTAGTTCAAATTTCTTCTATTATTACTAATTAACATGAGCTATTGAGAAAAAGTATTTTCAACCAAATAACCCCAAACAATTATACGCACATATAAGAAATATTCGTATAATTGTTTGGGGTTTTATTCATTTTAAGAAAGAAGGTTTGTGGTGATCACCCGTAGCCTGAATACACTTCGCTTTCCATGGGGCGAGCGGTCAAGCCTCCTCTCTTCTTAAGTTCCTGTGCAGGGTCTGCCTCTCCTTCTATTTAAACAATCGCAAGTACTTTCCGTAACCTTTTTCTTCAAGCTCTTCTTTGGGGATAAATTTCATCGCAGCTGAATTCATACAGTAACGTAAACCAGTTGGATTTGGTCCATCATTGAACACATGACCTAAATGGGAATCCGCTTCTTTACTTCTCACTTCGGTACGAATCATGCCATGACTTGTATCCTTATTTTCTATTAATTCCTCTTCATCGATTGGTTTTGTAAAGCTTGGCCAACCGCAACCCGCATCATATTTATCTAGAGAACTAAACAACGGTTTTCCAGAAACAACATCTACATAAATACCTTCTGAAAACTCATCCCAGTATTCATTACGAAATGGTGGTTCAGTTCCATTATTTTGAGTTACTTCATATTGGATTGGTGTTAAATTTTCTTTTAATTTATTTTTTTCCATTAATTCTCTCTCCAATTCGATTGAATATATGATGCTCGACCTGAACCAATATGATAACGATTATAATGTTCAGGATTCTTTTTATAATAATCCTGATGATACTCTTCAGCAGGATAAAATCTTGAAGCTGGAAGTATTTTTGTTGCTATCGGTTTGTTAAATTTTCCGCTTGCCTCTAATTGCTGCTTCGATGCTTCAGCTAAGTTTTTCTGCTCTTCAGTGTGATAAAAAATTACTGTTTGATAAGATTGTCCACGGTCATAGAATTGACCACCAGGATCAGTTGGATCAATTTGTTGCCAATAGATATTAAGAAGTTTTTCATAAGAGTACACATTCGGATCATACGTAATTTGAACCGCCTCATAATGTCCTGTCGTCTCTGAACAAACTTCTTTATAAGTTGGATTTTCTTTATGTCCACCTGTATATCCTGAAATAACTTTGATGATTCCAGGCTCTTGATCAAAAGGCTTAACCATACACCAGAAACAGCCACCTGCAAATGTTGCTAATTCCGTATTTTTTTCCACTTAAACAGCCCCTTTTAAATACATTCTCCTCTTTTTATTCCCTTATATGTTTGATTTCACACTATTAGCTTAATGTTTAATGTAGAAATATGCAAAAAATAAAGCCTTTATTGGCTAAATAATTAATTATCCCTTGCTTTTTATAAAGTTCAACTAACCATCAGTGGGGGTTTTCCTTCCTCCCCCACTGATGGTTAGTTGAACTATTCGGACCTTTAAGTTGATCTCCCACCTATCTTCCTCGTATTCTCCTAAGCTTGAGGCGGGAGTCTTACTGGCCGTTAAGAGTGGGATAAAACAAGGATTCATCCATTTTCATAGATGATACAGATCATCTCTTCCTAAATTGCTTTGTCGTGCTTTTCCATTTCTTCTTCTCATCAGACTTTGCCTTTTTATCTTGACGTCTTTCTAAAAAAGCTAATTCCCTTAATAATTTTTTATAGCTTTGCAATCTTTCTTCTTCCAATTCTCCCTGTTCAATAGCAAGTTTCACAGCACAACCCATTTCTTTTTCATGCTGACAATCTCTAAATTTACAACTTGCTGCAAGCTCTTCTATTTCTGAAAAACTGTTAGAAATCCCTTCTTCACTATTCCATAATTGAAGCTCTCTCATCCCTGGAGTATCGATTAAAATCGCATTATTTGGTAATAACACCATTTCCCGGTTAGTCGTAGTATGCCTACCTTTTGCATCTGTATCTCTAATTTCTTGTACTTCCTGTTTTTCATAGCCACACAAATAATTCGTTAATGTCGACTTCCCCACACCAGATGATCCTAATAAAGCAACTGTCTTTCCAGGATGAAGATATGTTTTCAACTGATCCAATCCGGTATTATTTACAACACTTATCGTTATTACAGGTATCCCCAACGCAACTGATTCGACTACCCTTAATTTTTCGCTTAAATCTGCTGCTAGGTCAGCTTTCGTTAACACAATAACCGGACTCGCACCACTTTCCCATGTTAAGGTTACATATCTCTCTAATCTTCTTATATTTAAATCTTCATTTAAAGAATTGACCAAAAAAATTGTATCTACATTTGCTGCTACTATTTGTTCTTCTGTATTGTTCCCTGCTACTTTTCTCGAAAATTTGCTTTTTCGCGGCAAAATATTAGTAATCGTTCCTTTTGCTTCGGCACTTCTTGGGGTAAGAATAACCCAATCTCCTACAGCAGGGTATTCCTCTCTTGATTGTGCACCGTAAGCTAATTTTCCGGAAACCTCACATAACAGTTCTCCGTAAACAGTCCACACACGATAGATTCTTTTATGTTCTAAAGAAATTCTACCAATTATTTGATTTACCTTTGCTATCTTTTCAAATGCTTCTTTTACCTTATCATTAAAACCGATATGCGTTAATTCCATGTATTGACCTCCAAATATTTGCAAAATAAAAAACCATGATGCATACAGCCCATGGTTTTCTTACAAACAATTAAAAGTTTTAACAAGAGAACGCATATCAACCACATAAAATGCGGCCAAGAATAAAATACGTACTATTGTGATAACCGTTTGGGCTGTATGCTATATAAAATACTCGACTTAAAAAATGTATTTTTGCTCATAAAACATCAACCCCTTTCATTTAATAACTTTATTATATAAATTTTCCAACAAATTGTAAAGTAATTTTCCCCTTCTGACATTAGGCACTTTCCCTAATCTTTTGGCATATTCTATTTTCAGAAGGCTCTTTCTAAAAAGTCAAATTACATGATTTACTTTTAAATCACTTAGAAAACAGCATTAAAGATAACGAATAGGAGGATTTTCTATGTCACAAAATCACTATCACTCAATACATGAAGCTGGAATGTATAATGTATTAAGTGATTATTATAAATATACGAATCCAGAATTACATGTTTATTATTATCATAAACATCTTCTAAGCTTAAAACATGCATTTAGCCATGAGGAGAAATCTGCTATTGTCGCTGATGTTGATCGGCAGAAAGAATATGGGAAAATAAGAATATTACATGGTTCGCAAAACTTGGCAATTGTTGATATCTATATTAATGGTATGCGTATGTTTAAAGAGGTGTCCTTTAAAACAATGAGCAATGATTTAACATTGCCGGCAGGAAAATACCAAATTGATATTTATGAAACTGGAAAAATGATTGATGCTTTATGCAGTCAGAAAATTAGTGTGGAGAGCAACATATATCATACTTTCGCTTTTTCTGGCTCAGAGAAGAAAATAAAGATCCATTCTTTTCCCGAATATCCGGTTGTCCCACCTAACGAAACAAAATTACGATTTATTCAACTGGCAGAAAACTTGCCAACAATTGATATCGCTGTTCAAAAAGGCGATACCGTCTTTCCTTCCATCTTATATAAAGGAGCTAGCTCTTATTTAGGTTTGTATCCAATGACCGTTAACTTAGAGGCAAGAAATGCAGAAACAAAAGAAGTAATAATCGCATTTCCACCAATACGGTTAGAAGCTGATAAAACATACAGTGCAATTATTGTGGAAGGACACGAAGACAAACCATGTGAATTACTGTTATTTTCCTGTTAAAAAAAAGGCTATTCCATCAAGCTTCTGCAAAAACAATCAATCTTGCTTAATCGTTTTGTTTTCACATGAGACTTTATATGGAATAGCCCTTAGTATTATGCTTATTCAGTTGGCAGCAACAAGTTAAATTGAATAATATTTTGTTCTAAATCAAACGTTTTCGCTTCTATAAGCATTCCATTTTTCAGGTCCATTTTTGTTAAATGAACATATATTTCTTCATCCTCTGGGTTAATATCAACCCATTCTGGGAAGTTATATTGATTGGCGATAAAATTCATAACATAAGAAACTGGCAGTGGCAGCTGGCCAATACTGATTTCTTTTTGCTTTAATAATAAATCCCCGTTTTCTAATGCAATAGGTTCAAAGGATAACTTCATTTGAATATCTGTATTAAATATCGGCAAGGTACCGTATAACTCTACTTGATCCGCTATATTAATTTCATAATGAATTGGTCCATTAAGTCCTTCTTTTTCTAAATAATGATTAATTAACTTAGTTAAGTCCTCACGATTTGTCGTAACAGCAAAAGGTACTTCTTCCCGTTCTTTTTTCTTGATGATTGGTGACTTCTCGACAGGTTTAAAGATCATAATAACTAAAATGATAATACAAACTACGAGAACACCTACTAATGTTAAAAATGCTACTTTCCACTTATTGTTAAACAACCTTTTCTCCTCAATTCTCTGTTTGCAAATTCTCCAGTATTTCAGATAACGGTGCTGTTAACATCTTATTATATATAGCCTCTGCAATAAGCTGATACCCCTGGTCATTAGGATGAAAATAATCTTCATACAGCAAATCTGAAGTTGGATTCTCAAAAATATTTTCAATGCTAACAAAATAAGTATGCTCATATTGTGCTAATACTTTTTCGCTCGTACGATTCCAATCTGCAACAATTTGATTCATTTCTTTTATATCAGAAAACATCTTTATAAATGGGTTATAAACCCCTACTAATATAATAACAGCATTAGGATTGTTTTCTCGTATAATTGACAATACCTCATCTAGATTTCTTTCATAGTCACTTAATTGTTCATTAAAAGAATCAACTTGTAAATTGGTGAAGTTATTTCGTACCACTTTCATAATGTCATTTCCACCAATAGTAAGAATGACACCATCTGCTTTTTTAAGCGATTCACTAACTTCCTCTGTTTTAATTCTTTTTAATAACTGATCTGACCTGTTGCCCCTTACACCATAATTAATAAAATCTGCCTTATTTACGCCTTTTGTTTCTTCTAGTAAATTCTGCAGATAAGGAACATACCCACCTTTTCCTGTGCTGTCACCAACACCTTGTGTAAGGGAGTCTCCAACAGATACTATTGATAATTCCTGTGGTAAAAAACTTACTGGAATATCCTTTTTTTCTGTTACTACGATATCTTTTTCTGTATTATATAGTGTCTGATTAGAGCAGGAAACAAGCATTAAAAGAGAAATTAATAAAACAAGAAAGGTAAATGGTTTTTTCATCATTTCACCTACCTTCATTTTTTATAGTATAGCATATTGGAGAGGATTCGAAATTATTTTATGTACTTATTTTTTTACCAATAATCTCCCGCTATGCATCCTATTACACTTCCAAAAAAGTAAAACAATTCTCTTGCTTTTGCTCATTGAACTTATCAAGAATTAGTTCTATCCCACTCTTAACGGGCAGTAAAACCCACTGATGAAAGTTTTCTTTATTATGAGTCCTTTTTTAATGGTTTTGTGAGAGCGGAATAAAAATTTTAAAAGACGTTCCTCTTCCCTTTTCACTTTGTACTTCGATACGTCCATTCATCTGTTCAACCATTTGGTAACAAACCATTAGCCCCATTCCAGTCCCTTTTTCTTTTAATGAATAGAAAGCAGTACCTAATCGGTTTATCTCTTCTTCTGTCATGCCAATACCAGTATCTGCTATTTCAAATACGCCATATTCTTTTGTTGAAAATAAGCTAATAGTAACCGTTCCACCATTTTTCATTGCTTCAATTGCATTTTTTAAAATATTGATTAACACTTGCTTCAATTCGTTATTATTTGCTTCTATGTATACTTGCTGTATATTCTTTATAAAATGAATCCCTTTGCCCATCATTGCATAAGAGTGCATTAAATCAATCACTTTATTCGCTAAATCTGCACCATCAATCTTTTGAGATTGATCGACATCAGGTTTCGCAAGCGATAAATAATCATTGATAATCGTTTCTGCACGATTCATTTCCTCAATCATTAGTTTAATATATGTTCTTTCCTCTTCACTCATATGTTCTTTTGCATAAAATATTTGCAAAAAACCTTTGACTACAGTCATTGGATTTCTTATTTCATGTGCAACTGAAGCAGCTAGTTGACCAACAGCATTCATCTTTTCCGCTTTCTGCAGTTCCCGATTCGTTTTCAAAAATTCTACAATATTATCCATTTGGGTAAGTGCTTCTTCCATCGTTGTTAATTGAAAATCTTTTGAAATCGTACCAAGTTCTTTCGCTGTATTAGTTAATCGATAAAAAAGGGAAGCGAGATTATCGACAACTTCGTTATAGTTTTTCATTAAGCCCTGTAATTCAGGATTATCAATTACTTCCATCTTAACATCAAAATTCCCTGCACTTATTTCATTTAAACCTATCATCATCTTGTTAATAGGATGAAGTATTTTGTTTAACCATCTTCTAATAAAAAGAAAGATAAATAGATAACTAATAAGTATAAACAAGATTATTTGGATGGCTAATTTTTTTAGAAAAACGAACGGTTCACTAACTTTCCTATCTACCCCAATAACGCCTACTAAATGTCCCTTTTCATCATTAATAGGAGTAAATGAACTCATATAATAATCTTCCTTACGTTTGTATATGCTACTATGCTGCATTTCATGCAATGTTAGTGTTTTATTGTAAATAGGCATAATATTCTCAGCTAATGTATCTACATAATTAATTTCCTTTATTTGATTGTGTGAAGAAATAACGGCAATACTTGGTTGATTTTCATTTTCTACAATCATTGAAAAATAAAGACTTTCCGCCATATCTGCTATGTTTTCCTTAAATGCAGACGAATATAAAACCTGTAACAGATGGGCAGAATCAAAATTCTTCCATTCCTTCATTTTCAAAGAAACATTTTCACTTAGTAAAGTTAAGATTTCTTCTCCCTCTTCTTCAACATGTATTTTCAGCTCTTTAAAATGATGAAAGAAAATTATGGTTATAAAAAACATTAGAAAGAAGAAGGGCAGAAAAAAAGATAATAATTGATATTTATTCACAAACGGAATATTGCAAATTTTTTTTATCATACTGGCCACCTATTTCTTGTATTCCTTAGTGATTAATAGACATACTGTAAGAATTTAATATTTTCAAATATCCTTCATTTATATAAATAGTTTTATAAATTGTTTTGTAATTTAATTACTATTTTGATTCGACATTTTCACTTAAATTCCCTTTAATTACTCCATTTTTTTTAAGAGAAATCACATTTTGTATACATTGCAATAATCCTCATAGAATTGCACACCCTCAGCTCAAGTAAAGGGTACGTATTTCTTCCACTATAAATAAACCCATCTTTATAAAAGAAAGATGGGTTCTCTGCTATATTTACAAGTATGCTATTATTTCAACTATATAATAAAGAGTGACACTACTATTCGATGTAGTAACTAAAACCAATGGCCCCTTGTCCTGTATGAGTCGAAATAACTGGTGTCGTATAGTCGATATCCACTTTATTGAAACCAGTAGCCTTTTCGATTGCTTCTTTTAACTTTAGGGCAACTTCAAGACTTCCAGCATGTGTAATCCCAACACTTTTAATTTTTTTGCCAATACTATCTTCTACAAAAGCACTAGCTAAAAACTTTACTGCCTGAGAACGACTTCTTACTTTTGCAATAGGCGTATATACACCATCTTCAAGTGTTGCAATTGGTTTAATATTTAATAAAGAACCTAGAAAGGCCTTCCCTTTTCCGATTCTACCGCCCTTCATTAAATTCTCCAATGTATCTACAACGACATATAATTTTGTATGTTTTTTTACATGATTTAATCTTTGCAAAATTTCAGCAACATTATGTCCTGCTTGAACCATTTCTGCAGCTTCTAATACTTGAAAAGATAAAGCTTTAGATATAAACTCAGAGTCTACTACAAATACCCTTGCTTTTGTTAATTGACTGGCACTTTTCGCTGATTCTACCGTACCACTCATTCCGCCTGTCATATGAATGGAAATAATATCATATCCCTCTTCAGCTAGCTCATCATATTTTTCAACAAAAGTGCCAACAGATGGCTGTGAAGTTTTAGGTAATTCTTCTGCTTTTACCATTTTATCAATAAATTCAGCTGGTGTTATATCCACTCTATCCAAATAAGATTTATGGTCAATATAAATAGATAAAGATATTACTTCAACTTCATATTTATTTAATATTTCCTGTGATAGATCAACTGTTGAATCTGTAACAATTTTGATTTTTTTCATTTTACACTTCCCTATTTGTCATTCGTTTTTCATTTAAGCGCTTTCTTTACTAAAGTTATATTATTAATTTATTTATATGCTCTGCTATTATTTTTTGAACATATATAATTCACTATACCACAAATTATACTTTTCGTAACCTGTGAATTAAATCACATTACACTTCCGCTTTATAGGAAAAAATTAATTTAAAAGAAATATTATAAAATAAACTCCCCAATAATACAATCAGCCTTTCTAAGCTGGCTAACTGCAGACAAACCCTAACTCTTAGAAGTAGAATTGTTAGATCACAATAAACCGCAGTCTGTTTTAGTCAAAAGGTTATCACCTTAGTGGAGCAGCGAAGAAGAGTTTAACCTTTTTGCTCTCATCGTATTTTTCTCCAAAATAAGCCTCACATGTCTAATTACTTTTAACATGCAAGGCAAATTAGGTCAGACTGTAGACAAATCCCTGAATTTTTAGAAATAGAGGTTTGCATATAGTATATTTATTAGTCTCTTTGAATAGGGATGTTGCTTTCCGCTTCAGGGGTTCGCGCTTAGCCGTGTTCTGCTTACATCCTGCAGGGTCTAAGCTGTCTCGCTAATCCCCCAGGAGTCTCACCCTTCCACTCCAAGAAACGCATAAAAATTCAATGTGAATTTCTAAAAATCTTTTGATCAACAAACTGAAAATAGTTTACTTTATATGTTAGACGAGTAAATGAAACAAATTGGAATCTCGATTGATTTCGGTATAAGGAAAACCTTTTTTATCCATCCGTTCTATTAATTCTTTATAGTCATCCCTTTTTTTTAACTCTAAACCAACTACGGCTGGACCATTTTCTTTATTATTCTTTTTTACATACTCAAATCGGACAATATCATCATCTGGTCCTAATACATCATCTAAAAATTCTCTGAGCGCCCCCGCCCGTTGGGGGAAATTAACGATGAAGTGATATAATAATCCTTCATATAGTAACGAACGTTCTTTAATATCCTGCATCCGATCAATATCGTTATTTCCTCCACTAATAATAACCACAATGTTTTTCCCTTTTATCTTCTCCTTATATAAATCTAAGGCAGCAACTGGTAGTGCTCCTGCTGGTTCAGCAACAATAGCATGTTCATTATATAAAGATAAAATAGACGTACAAACTTTTCCTTCAGGTACTAAAAGAATGTCATCCACATAATCTCGACAGATTTCAAAATTCTTTTGTCCGACACTTTTGACTGCTGCGCCATCTACAAATTTATCAATTTTATTTAATGTTACTACTTTATCTCTTATTAAAGCTTCCTTCATCGAAGGTGCTCCAGCTGGTTCAACACCAATCATTTTTGTAGATGGGGAAACACTTTTTATATATGTACTTAAACCAGCCATTAAACCGCCGCCACCAATGCTTGCAAAAACATAATCAATTGGCACATCAATATCATTCATTATTTCAATTGCCATTGTTCCTTGTCCCGCGATGACATTTTCATCATTAAATGGATGAATAAATGCTCTGTCTTCTGCTTCAGCACAAGCAACCGCTTCTACATAGGAATCATCAAATGTATCACCAGTTAAAATGATTTCCACATTTTCTTTACCAAACATTTTAACTTGCGTAACCTTTTGTTTTGGCGTGGTTGCAGGCATGAAAATTTTCCCATGAACATTTAAATAACGACATGAATACGCCACACCTTGTGCGTGATTTCCTGCACTAGCACAAACTACCCCATTTTTCATTTTTTCTTTTTCTAGCATTTTCATTGAATAAAATGCTCCCCTTAATTTAAAGGAACGCACATGCTGTAAATCTTCCCTTTTTAAATAAACATTGCAATCATATTTTTCAGATAAACGATAATTTTTTTGTAAGGGAGTATGGGCTATTATGTCTTTAATGCCTTGGTATGCAATAATAATATCCTCCAACTGCACCCATTTTTTCATTACATCTTGTTCCATTTCCACACCCTCATTTCTAACCATTTTAATTTGTACATTATACCATGATTTTTTCTGTTACTCCTAATAAAATTTTAAATTTTCTTTTTTTTTAAACTTTTTTGATTGCGTAGAATTTATTATTAATGCCATGTTCTGCAATTGTTTGTTTTTATATCTGAAATACTTTACAATGAAGGGATAAGGAGTGACTTTATACATGAATTTTTCAATAAAAGATTTCTCATTAAAAGAAGAGATTGCTAACAGTATTACCCATGGGATTGGATTACTTTTAAGTATACCAGCATTAGTGATGCTTATTATTAATGCTGCTGAATCTGCAAATCCATGGAGAATTGTAAGTTTTTCAATTTTTGGAGCCACGATGATTATTCTTTATTTATGTTCCACATTATTGCATAGCATCACCCATGAAAAGGTCAAGGATCTTTTTGAAATATTAGATCATTCCTCCATTTATCTTTTAATCGCTGGCACCTATACTCCCTTTGTTTTAGTTGCTATACGTGGCGGCTTAGGATGGACGTTATTTGGTATTGTCTGGGGATTAGCTATTATTGGAATAGTCTTTAAATGTTACTATGTAAAAAAATATATTGTTACATCAACAATTCTGTATGTCATTATGGGCTGGCTAATTGTAACGGCAATTGTTCCGCTTTATCATGCAATTGGCACGACTGGCTTTATGCTTCTTATCGGTGGCGGCCTCCTATACACAATAGGCAGTATCTTTTACGTTATGCAGAAGATTCCATACTTCCACGCCATTTGGCACTTATTTGTATTAGCTGGCAGTGCTTTAATGTATTTCTGTGTATATCTTTATGTTTAAAGGAAAGTTACTTAAAGTAAAAAAAGCTGGAACATAAGTATTCCAGTCAAAGATAAACCCGAACAATGATACGAAGATGCTCATGAAGGTTCGTATCATTGTTCGGGCTTTTTTTATTCGTTTTTAAAAAGGATGTTCTGTGAAGTTTGTTGCTGTTACCCGCAGCCTGAATACATTTCCGCTTTGCATAGAGTACTGCATGCAATGAGGAGGCTCCGTTTCCTCGCCGCGGAAAGCGAGTGTCTGGAGCGCAATGGTTTCACAAAGTATCTATTTAGTTATATACCAGCCTTTTTCTGATTACTTACACTCTCTCATACACAAAAAAAGTATGTGGATAAATATTTTTCTCATCAACAATCCCTTTTTGTTCACTTACAACCTTCCATTCCTGCCAATCTAATGCTGGAAAAAAAGTATCTCCTTCAAATTCTGCATCAATTTCGGTTATATACAACCTGTCTGTTTTCTTAAATGTTTCAGAAAAAAGCTCGGCCCCGCCAATGATAAAAATCTCATCCTCAGCATGTGCATTGCTCCATTCATAAAATTCATTGATTGAATGGAGAACCGTACAATCTTCACATTGATAGTCTGGATTTCTCGTTATGATAACATTTTCACGATTTGGTAAATTTCTACCGATAGAATCTCTTGTTTTTCTCCCCATCACAATCGGATGCCCAGTCGTTACTTTTTTAAAATACTTTAAGTCAGCTGGTAAATGCCATGGTAATTGATTGTTTACACCTATGACCTTGTTCTTATCCATTGCAACAATCAACGAAATCATACACTTACCACTCCTTTAATATGTGGATGTGCTTCATAATTAACGATTTCAAAATCTTCATATGCAAAGGAAAAGATATCTTTTACGTCTTGCTTGATTTTTAACTGTGGTAACGGCTTAGGATCTCTCGTAAGTTGAAGCTTTACTTGCTCAATATGATTGGTATAAATATGAACATCTCCAAAGGAATGAACAAAATCCCCTACCTCTAAATCGCAAACTTGGGCAATCATATGTGTTAACAGTGCATAGGAAGCAATGTTAAAAGGTACTCCTAGAAATACATCTGCTGAACGCTGATATAGCTGACAGGATAATTTGCCATCTGCTACATAAAATTGAAATAGACAATGACATGGCGGTAACGCCATTTTCTCAATATCTCCAACGTTCCAAGCACTTATAATTAATCTTCTTGAATCAGGGTTAGTTTTAATCGTATGGATTAATTCAGATATCTGATCAATCGTATTCCCCTCTCTCGTTGTCCAAGAACGCCATTGATGTCCATACACTGGACCTAAATTTCCTTTTTCATCCGCCCATTCATTCCAAATTCGAACATTATGATCTTGTAAGTATTTCACATTTGTATCACCATTTAAAAACCAAAGTAATTCATAAATAATCGAGCGTAAATGGAGTTTTTTTGTAGTAATTAATGGAAAACCTTCTGAAAGGTCAAATCGCATTTGATAACCAAACGTACTAATCGTTCCAGTACCTGTACGATCTTCCTTACTTACACCATTTGATAAAATATGCTCACATAGATCTAAATATTGTCTCATTTTATAACACCCTTTTTATTTAGTAGCGATTTCTTTTACATAGCCTGGCATTATGTCTTTAGTAGACTAACTTATTTATTGCCAGATTATTAATTCGTTTTATTTTATCATAAAAGTTATTTAATAGAAGCGATATAATGATATGTTTTTGGTGCAAATTTTAATAATCTTTCCTTTTCCTTTCCTCCTATATAAAACATGGCAAAGGTTTCTGCGAAATATTCCTCCGCATATTGAAGAAAGTATGGTTTATTTGGAAATAATCGGATTTTTTCTTCGTTCCACATTATTCTATATTCCTCTGATTTACTAGCATTTTTTAATATTTTATAGTCTATCGAATGGGCTAATTCATGATACTCCAAATTTACGGAACTATGGCCTTGGCCTTTTTCGCTTGCACCAATCTTGACAAGTACCACTTTTCCTCCACCAATGCCAGGTACATCATCCCATGTTTTTTGAGAAGTATATCCTCTCGGAATAATGCCGGTAAATTTTTGTGCAGTTTTATTATCAGTTAATTTGCCAGTGAATAATTTCACCTTTATTCCACGAGATTGGACTTTTTTCAAAAGCGAAGGTGGTAAATGATTTAACCGTTCAATTATGGCTGCTGCTTCTTTCTGATCAAACGATTTTTCTGGCAAAATAATAATATTACCTAAATTTTCTTTTGCGTCTGTAGAAAGATGTGCTTTAACTATCGTTAATTCGGATAATGTTTTTAAATATATTTCATTATTCGGAAGCTGTGAGTTTCCCATAAGAATACTTGTTGCTGCTATCATAGATACCGGTGCTAATCTTTTGAGCCATCCCATCCTTCTTCCTCCCAATACACCTATTGCGTTATTCATCCTATTATCTAACAAGATTCTAAAATCAGTTAAGAACATACTAATCTATTAAAAATTATAGCATAGGAAAGTATACACACAAACTAGTTAATATTGGGTTACAGTCCACAAAAAAATCCAAAAGAATGTATAGATAGAAAGAAATTTATATTCTTCTACAGTCATTCTTATTGGATAGTCTGTTGTTATTGTGAAAATTGCATGTTAGAGTTTCTAGCAATCAAACTCGGCCATGTTATACATCTAAACCATAATTACGGCATAGAGCAGCAAGTCCTCCAGAGAACCCACTGCCGACTGCGTTAAATTTCCATTCTCCATTATGTTTATAGAGTTCACATACGATAACCGCAGTTTCCACAGAAAAATCTTCTCCTAAATCAAAACGTAATATTTCCACATTATTTTCTTCATTTACTACACGAACAAAAGCATTGGAAACTTGTCCAAAATTTTGTCTTCTTGTTTCTGCATCGTGGATAGTTACTGCAATACCTACTTTATTTACATGGACAGGAATTTTTGTAAAATCAATAATGATTTGCTCATCATCCCCATCCCCTTCACCAGTACGGTTATCACCAGTATGTTCTACTCCTCCGCTTGGATGGATAAGATTATTATAGAAGATAAAATCCTCATCATTGACAACTTTGCCATTTTCATTTGCCATGAAAGCAGATGCATCTAAGTCAAAGCCAGTTCCGCCATCATATTGGTTAATATCCCAACCTAGCCCAATGATTGCTCTCGTTAATCCGGGGTTCGTTTTAGTTAAATCTATTCGTTGACCTTTCGAAAGATTAATACTCAATTTCTATTCCTCCCTAGTTGATTAATAGATTATTTGTAACAATCATTATGAAAACGATTTGACTAGTTCTCCTAAACTTCCTGCATTTGTGCCTGTACCGACTGCTGCAAACTTCCAATCTTGTCCGTTTCTGTATAATTCGCCAACTATTAAACTAGTTTTACCTGCATAATCATCTGTTAAATTATAGTGAATGAGTGCTTGATTTGTTAACGGATTAACGATACGGATAAAAGCATTTTGAATCATCCCAAAATGTTGCTTTCTTTTTACTGCATCATAAATATTAACAACAAAAACTAGTTTATGAATATGTACAGGTACTTTACTTAATTCAACATGGATTTGTTCATCATCACCATCACCGTCTCCAGTTAAATTATCACCAGTATGCTGGACACTCCCATCACGGCTTTTCAAATTTCCAAAATAGATAACATCACTATTTGCTTGCACTTTTCCTTGCTCATTAACCATAATCACAGAAGCATCACAATCAATACTTGCTGCCTGTCCGCCACCAAAAAGTGCGCCTAGCAAACCTCCACCCTTGCTTTGTTGAACTGGATCCCAACCGAGACCAATTAAAATTTTACTTAAACCTGGATTCCCTTTAGTTAAATCGACTCTTTGTCCTTTTTGTAAATTAATCGCCATTATTCTCCACTCCCATGTATAATAATTTATCTTTTTCAAAAAAGGTTTCTGCTCAATCCTGAAATATATAAAGCCCTCATTTATTTAAGAGGTGTTTTTCGCCTATTTTTTGCCCTATAATGAAGCCATTTGAGTCACTCGCTTCCCATAGGAGTCACAAGTGACCCTGCAAAAAACAACTCAGTTTGTGATTCTTTACAATACGTTAAAAATAACAAACCTCTCCATTAAAATTGAAAATGAATTACCCTTGCAGCTTCATTTGCTTAAAGTTATTTTGTAATTCTTCTAATTTCTTTGTGCCTTCTTCTCTCAGGCGTTTATTTTCTTCTTCAATGGATTTTGTTTCTTGCATACCCTTTATGATAATATTCCAGGATTCTTCAATTGTCTCTATTTTAATACTCGGACTGCCTGCTAGTCTTGCAATATCAACACTTTGCTGTGAGATATTTTGCGCGTTTTTGACAAGCATCTCATTCGTTCTTCTGTCCAACTCACTCATGCTATCTGCAACTAATTTTTGTCTTTTTGCTGCAACAGCTTGAATAAGACCATTTTTAAAAATAGGAATAGTGGTCACAAAAGCTGAATTAATCTTACCAATTAATTTTGTATTTCCCCTTTGTAATAAGCGAATCTGTGGAGCAGTTTGCAAAGCGACCATTTTTGCCATTTCCAAATCATAAACACGCTGGTCCAAAAGCTCGATTGCATTTCTGAGTGAATCGAGTTGCATACCAGCTAGCTGATCACCAGCAATAGCTTTTGCCTCTACTTGAGGAAGCACTTGCATTTTTAATTCTTCTGATTTCATATTCCCTGCAACAGCATATTTTTCTAAGGTTAGATAATATTGATAATTTTGCTCATACATTTCATCGAGCATCGTTGTAGAATCAACCATTTCAGTTTGATATTTCGAAATTTCTACATATACTTTATCAATCTCTTGGCCCATAGACTGGTATTTTCCAAAAAGCTTTTCCATGATTTTTTCACTTTTTTTAAACAGTTTACCAAAGAAGCCCTTTGATGTGTCTTCAAAATCTTTTTTATCAAATTTATCCATAATTCTACCAAGTTGTTTTAATAATTCACCAGAGTCTTCTACTTTTGTTGTTCTCATATTATTAAGAATTTTATCGGAGAATTTAGAAATTTGTGTCGCAGGTTCTTTACCAAATTCAAGTATTTGAATTTGATCCTTTTCATCTATAGACTGAGCCAATTTTTGCACCTCTGGCTCATTTCTAAGCGCTAATTTGATTTCTGATACTTTTTCTGCTGTTAATAACTCAGTAACTTGGTTGGTTTCATTATTTATATTTGATGGTTGCATATTCATCTTTTATTCTCCTTTTCTATTCTTTAAAAATCCGCTAAATATGCCTCTTTTTAGAAAGGATGGCTCTTTATATTCCATGTCAAACACAACATCTTCTAACCAATGCACATCAAAAAGCGTTTCTTTCGTAAAGGTCTCCATATCTACATGGCCTGGTGGGTTATAGAGGATAACATCCACACCTAATGCATTCATTAGAAGTAACATTGCTGCATCTTCTCTCGTAAATACACCATTTTTCTCTGTTTTAAATAATACGATACTTGGTACCTCTTGAGAGTAATCAAATTTTTGCAGCATTTTTAAAAATTCATCAGGAATGAGTAAACATTGTGAAAATAGAAAAATTGCCACATCCTCATCTGATTCATTAGACTGTTTCTTAAGTGCTGGTCTTGCGCAAACTCTTGAAATAGCAGCAGCAATTCCTTTTTGCAAGCCAGCTGGCAGTTGTTTATAACTCCAATAATGCGCTGTCATCATCTTTTCTGTCTCAAGGATACCATCTCTTCCTAAAGCCCCGCGATAATGGTATCGGTAATCACTAACAATCGCTCTTGTAAACGGAAAATTATTTATTAATAACGTTTCTTCTTTATTGACTATTCCATGTATTCGATCCCAGTATTCTTTTCTATTTTTACTAACACCAAATATTTTAGCAAAAACGGAAGGGATATGCACTTCTCCATTCATTACATTAAAGTTTGGCCGAATCATAGCGAGTTCTTTCTCTAAGAGAAATATTTCATCATACGTCGTTTTTAATGTGATGGAGATCGGGATATAGTCTCTAAATTGCCATGGCTTATAAAGATTGGATCCTTCGTGGTGAAGAATACTCTCAATTTCCCTCGATGCCCGATAAGCTACTGTTGCTGTTCTTTTTCGCTCTTCTGTGGGAAAGCTTTCCGGCTCTTGATTTTGCGGATATTGATGCTGAAAAAACAGTTCCTTATCCAGCTTCAATTTCCCCAGAATATCCTCTCCTTTTGGATGAACAATAACAATGTCACACCCAAATGTAAGAAGATAATAAATAAAATAAGACTGACTTTTATTCGCATCCCCATACCAAAGAAACTTAGGCATATTTTCACTGAGCTTACTGTCTTCCAGAGCAGGTTGCAAATGATTAATCGACCATTTTACAACATCAACTACTAATCTTCTCAAATCATTATTCTTCAATCCATTTTCTTCAATGTCAGCAAAATGCTGAATGACTTTAATAAAGCTTTCTCGCAATTTCCGATGAATGGCAGGAACGGAAGATTTCAGTAATACATTCTCCCCGTCAAGAAAAGCAACAAATCGATTAATGGACAAATTTTGCTCATGCATCCGATTAAATACTTTTTGAATCGATTGAAAATGCTGATTATCAATTGTCCTATCCAGTGTTTCATCGGTTAGCAAGTGTAAACCAGTATTGTCTTTATGTATCCAATTATACAGCTGATTATAATATTCATCCTCGTCTAATGATATTCCTAATAATTTTATTACTGCCTGACCAAAAGTATAAATACGGTTATTCGTATCATATAACGGTCGTTCGTTAATAGGTTTTAACAAAATATCAAACCAATTTTCTGTAGACAAAGGAAGTAATACGTTATTGATTGTATAGTAGTCTTTGTTCATTATCTCCACTTCCTAATTTTAAACCAAAGATAAATATCTACCTTATCATAGCAT
>Ga0209463_1000082_pt1 | contig 84419 bp, 89 predicted proteins | sample AgamicMgSfrz_FD_187169 | JGI IMG/M metagenome (GOLD analysis project Ga0209463, IMG submission 187169) | Agave microbial communities from Guanajuato, Mexico - Mg.Sf.rz (SPAdes) (version 2) | ecosystem: Host-associated > Plants > Phyllosphere > Phylloplane/Leaf | place: Guanajuato, Mexico... | reverse complement strand
GGCAGCAGCGGAAGAATTAGATTTTGAACGTGCGAAAGAATATCGCGACCAAATTGCTCATATTGAAGCAACGATGGAAAAGCAAAAGATGATGATGACCGATTTAGTAGACAGAGATATTTTTGGTTATTCCTATGATAAAGGTTGGATGTGTGTCCAAGTGTTTTTTGTCCGTCAAGGAAAGCTAATTGAACGAGATGTTAGCACATTTCCTATTTATCAAGAGCCAGAGGAGGAAATGTTAACATATCTAGGACAATTTTATGAGAAAGCCAATCATTTTAAACCGAAGGAAATTTATCTTCCAGACGATATCCAAAGCGATATTGTCGAGGAATTATTAAAGGTGAAAGTGATAAAGCCACAAAGAGGGCAAAAAAAGGAACTTGTATTATTGGCTAATAAAAATGCAAAAAATGCTTTGAAGGAGAAGTTTTCCTTAATTGAAAGAGACGAAGAGCGAACAATAAAGGCAGTTGAAAATCTAGGGAAACAAATGGGTATCTATACTCCGCTCCGCATTGAGGCATTTGATAACAGTAATATTCAAGGGACTAACCCTGTGTCAGCAATGATCGTCTTTATTGATGGAAAACCGGCGAAACGAGAGTATCGCAAGTATAAAATCAAATCTGTTAAAGGCCCAGATGACTATGAATCAATGCGTGAAGTTGTTCGTAGAAGGTATCAGCGTGTTCTAAAAGAAGGATTGCCGCTTCCAGATTTATTATTAATTGATGGAGGCAAAGGTCACTTGGAAACAGTAAGAGAGGTTTTGCTTGATGAATTAAGCTTGGATATTCCAGTAGCTGGTTTAGTGAAAGATGATAAGCACCGCACCTCTCAGCTTCTATTTGGAAATCCATTAGAGATTATTCCACTGGCGCGAAATAGTCAGGAGTTCTATTTATTACAAAGAATCCAAGATGAAGTTCACCGTTTTGCGATTACATTCCATCGTCAATTAAGAGGAAAAAATGCTTTTCAATCTTTATTAGATGAAATTCCTGGAATTGGGGAAAAACGTAGAAAGCTTCTTTTAAAAACGTTTGGTTCTGTAAAGAAAATGAAGGAAGCTTCAATCAAAGAGTTTTTAGAAATAGGAATTCCAGCAAATGTGGCAGAACAATTACTTGCTAAATTACAGGAATAAAAAATAATAATTGTCGTAATAAAAACACTGTGCTATAATGATGGCAACTTATAACTTAATAAGTGAAGGTAGAGGTGCGAACTTCAAGAGTAATAATTCGGAGAAGAATGAGCTTCAGAGAAGAATTATGAAAGGGATAGATCGCCGAAGTAAGGAAAGTTCTCATGGCTTTTTTACTGGTTTTGCATTGAATAAATGTAAGACTGTCAAAACAAGGAACTGTTTTGGAGAGCTATCTCACTGTTTGTGCATATTAATACTGTTAATTGGACTGCACGGCAATGAGATATTCTCATTGCTTTTTTTATTGTCTTCATCTATTTTTTCGTTATTTCAGTTTGCCACAGAGAAAATAGTAATACATAAAAGAAAAGCAAGGGGAAATAAAAAGAAACCTCTAAGATTACAAGAAGGTAGGGAATGACTTTGGGATTAGTTGTACAAAAGTTTGGTGGAACTTCAGTAGGCAGCGCAGAAAGAATTCTACATGTAGCAGAAAGAGTAATCGAGGAAAAGAATCGTGGTAATGATGTAGTAGTGGTTGTGTCTGCTATGGGAAAAACAACAGATTCTCTTGTAACACTAGCGAATGAGATAAATCAAAAGCCATCTAAACGAGAAATGGATGTATTACTATCCACTGGGGAGCAGATTACTATAAGTCTACTGTCTATGGCTTTACAGGCAAAAGGAGTAGAGGCTATTTCTTATACTGGCTGGCAAGCGGGTATAGAAACAGAGGATGTCCATGGCAATGCACGAATATTAAATATTCAAACAGAAAAAGTGCAAGGACAGTTACAACAAGGAAAAGTAGTTGTAGTTGCTGGATTTCAAGGAGTCACAGAAACAGGGGATATAACAACCCTTGGACGTGGTGGTTCAGATACTACGGCAGTTGCTATTGCAGCAGCGTTAAAAGCGGAAAAATGTGATATCTATACTGATGTAACAGGCGTTTTTACAACCGATCCTCGTTTTGTGAAGAATGCGCGAAAACTATTAGCGATTTCCTATGACGAAATGTTGGAACTAGCTAATTTAGGGGCAGGCGTTTTGCATCCAAGAGCAGTAGAATATGCAAAAAACTACCAAGTGCCATTAGTGGTTCGCTCAAGTATGGAACAAGAAGAAGGAACGATCATCGAGGAGGAAGTTTCAATGGAACAAAATTTAGTCGTACGTGGAGTTGCGTTTGAAGATAATATTACGAGTGTTACGGTATTTGGATTAAGAAATCCGCTAACAAGTCTTTCTACTATTTTTACAACACTTGCATCCCATCATATAAATGTAGATATCATTATTCAAAGTTTAACAAATGATCAGTTGACTAACCTATCTTTTTCAATTAAAGATAGTGATTTAGAAGAAACATTGAAAGTGTTAGAAGAAAATAAAGCTGAATTAGGATATGATAAAGTCACTTCAGAACAAGGATTAGCAAAAGTATCGATTGTAGGTTCTGGAATGATTTCTAATCCTGGCGTAGCAGCAGAAATGTTTAAAGTATTATCAGCTGAAGAAATTGTTATTAAGATGGTAAGCACATCAGAAATTAAAGTATCTACTGTGATTGAAAAAGAGAATATGGTGAAAGCAGTAGAAACATTACACGATGCGTTTGAATTGGCTAAACTACCTGTGAATGCATAATGAAGACAAAAAGCCCCTTCCTTCTATAAGTAAAGCATAGAAGAAGGGGCTTTTTCTTTTAGAAATGTATATTAATTTCCATTCTATATTGATAGAACGAAGCTTAAGGGATTTTCAAAAATTAAAAACAAAATATTTTTTATGAAAACGCTTAATTTGTATGATAAGATAGGAAAAGAGGAATATTTTACTATAAAGGAGGTCCTGATATGAAGGTGAAGATTCGGGATAGGGTAAATAGAACTAAAGAAAATAGTTCGAAAAGATTTAAGATTAAGTTAAAAACAAAAATGATTATTTCTTTTGCACTAATTTTAATTATTCCAAGTTTAATTATAAGCACGTTTTCTTATATAAAAGCGAGAAATGAAATGGAAAATCAATTTTTAAATACTTCTCATGAAAACGTGAAAATTGTGGACAATATCATTAGAAATACATTAGGTACCAGTATTTATCAAACGGTTATTTATTCGGAGAAAATTAAATTTGATGAACAATCAGAAGAAAGCAACACAACGGTAAGGACAGAATTTGATAAATACATGGAATTGAACCCAGAAATTGAGAGCGTTTTCTTTGGTTCGAAAGAAGGATCACTCATCCAATCTCCTAATAGCATTCTTGGTAAAGGCTATGATCCAAGGAAAGATGCATGGTATACAAACGGGATGGAAAAAGAAGGGGCTGTTTATGTCTCTAGTCCTTATACATCAATTGCCACAGGCAGTTTAGTTGTTGCAGTTTCAAAGCAGACGGAGGATAAAAAAGGTGTAGTAGGGATGGAAGTAAGTTTAGAGCGAATAAAAAGCTTAGTTTCAGATGTGAAAATAGGAGATAAGGGCTTTATCATTATTTTCAATCAAGATAAAAAATATATCGTTCATCCTAAAGAAGAAGCAGGTACAACTGCGAAACAGTCTGTGTTCAATCAAATGTTTGACAAAAACGAGGGAAGTATCGATCTAACTGACGCTGGAAATAAATATATTATGCAATATATAACCAATGAAACAGTGGGCTGGAAACTCGCTGGTGTTGTAGATAAATCAGAAATTAATGATATGACTTTTCCTATACTATATCAAACAGTTTTAGTAATAGTGGTCTCTCTATTAGTGAGTGGTTTCTTTATATTCATACTTATCAATTCTTTTATTAAACCATTAAACAAATTAAAGGAATCAGCAATAAAAATGAGTGAAGGGAATTTAACAGAGAAAGTAGACATTTTTAGAGAAGATGAAATTGGCCAAGTAGCTCTAGCATTTAAGAATATGGCTACAAATCTACATAATATTATAAAAGATGTAAATGAAAAATCGGAACATGTTGCAGCTTCTTCTGAGCAATTGCTTGCAAGCTCTGATCAAACAGCTTCAGCATCTGAATACGTTGCTGGGGCATTGGAAGAAGTAGCAAGTAAGGCTGAAATGCAAAAAGATAATTTAACAAAGAACACTAATGCACTAAAAGGCATAGAGAATCATATTAACAAAGTTGCGGAAAATGCAAAAATTGTTTCCACGTTGACAAATGAGACGGTCATACAGGCGCAAGAAGGAGAGAATACAGTAAACAATACGCGGAGTCAGATGAATGAAATTTATCATTCGGTGGAATCATCGAACCAGCAAATACTGTCCTTACAAGAAAGCTCGCAAGAAATAGAATCTATTGTAGAGACTATTAGTGGAATAGCTAACCAAACCAATTTGCTTGCCTTAAATGCTGCAATAGAAGCAGCAAGAGCAGGAGAGCATGGAAAAGGATTTGCCGTAGTTGCGACGGAAGTTGGAAAACTTGCTAAGCAGTCCGAACAATCTGCGCAAGAAATCGGTAATATTATTACAAACATTCTTACGAATACAAAAACAACCGTCGAAGGGATGGGGGCTGTTACGAAAAGTGTTCAAAATGGAATATTGGCATCAAAGCAAACGACAGAAGCTTTTAATGGTATTATTCAGCGAGTAAAAAATATCTCACCACAAATGACGGAAGTTGCTAACCTGTCTAATCAAATAGCAGAGCAGGTACAAGCTGTAAGTGTATCAGCCAATGAATTATTAACTATTTCAAGCGAGAATGCAGCTTACTCAGAGGAAATGGCAAGTTCAACAGAAGAACAATTAGCCGCAATGCAGGAAATAAAAGCAGCAGCCAGCTCATTATCAGATGTAGCTGTCGAACTTCAAGAAAAGATAAATACATTTACTATTTAAAAAAACTCCATATGGCAACAAGGAACTAATAAAAAATTCCTTTCGTCATATGGAGTCATCTCTTTATTCTACTACTGGATCTTTACTATCCCAACGAACCGTAATGGTTATTTTTTTATCTTTTCTTTTGGGGTCTTCAAAGGCCTCAGCAATAACTTTTTTCGTTTGTTCATATTGCTGTGCTAAATAACCTGCTTCAAGTTGAAATGTACATTTCCCTTTTTCTTTTAATCTTTTTTCGATAAGATCACTGGATAATTGATAAGTAATTTCATTTTTTGTTTGTTTAACTACTTCTAAATTTCCCCATCCGACTTTTTGAAAAAAGGTATAAGCTTCTTCTATTGCATGTAAAGGAAATAATCGAGCAATACGTTTACCTGCCCAATACAATAGGTCAGGAGTATCTCGACCTAATAATTCTGGGATAAGTATTTCTCGAATTAATTCGTATCCATATGCGGGAACAGTAAGTGGGTCAGTTTCCACTTGTGTTTTTTCTTCTACGGATGTTAAATCACTCAATATGCTCTCCTCTTTCTACCATTCTATTATATTCACTTAATTACAAGAATTATCTTCTAAAAAAAGTAATCATTTTAAGTATTCATGGTAATTCCACACCATTGTTTAGGAAGAAGTACGGATTCCAAATAAAATAGAATAAAATATATTGTCTAAATAGTATACTGTAAAAACGGAAAAAAATCATAAGAAAAACGAATGATATTTAAATTAGAAAGTTTAAAAAGTAGTTACAAGGACAATGTAGCTTGTAACTAGACAATATTCTAAGTTGATTAAAACTTTAGGGATTTACAATGTTACCGAATTAAGTATAAAAGCTTTTGTTGATAATTCTATTATTTGATTCGCGTGATAAATTTATGCGAATAATAGAAAGGAGGAAATTTTTACTTTTTTTCACATATAAATAGAAAAAAAGCGGAAGAAAATTTATTTAATGTATCCGTTTTCTTGACCGCAATTTTTTTTAAGAGTACAATTAAATTGTCACTAAATTGTAAGAATTTTTGGTTTTGTTATCGCTTTAGAGGCAAAGGGAGTATGTCATCAATTAGGGGGGAATTTTATGGCAGCAAATCGAGAGTTTTTATTCAGAAGGCTTCACTCTTTATTAGGAGTGATTCCGGTGGGAGTATTTTTGATCCAACATTTAGTTGTCAATCACTTTGCAACTAGAGGTGCAGAAGCCTTTAACAAGGCAGCTGGCTTTATGGAGCATTTACCTTTTCGGTATTTTTTGGAAATTTTTGTAATATTTTTACCGATATTGTATCACGCAATTTATGGAATTTACATTGCGATTACAGCCAAAAATAATACTAAAAACTACGGATTTTTCCGAAATTGGATGTTCTATATTCAAAGGGTGACAGGGATCATTACATTAATATTTATTGTTTGGCATGTATGGGAAACAAGAGTAGCTGCTCAATTAGGGCAAGAAGTGAACTATGAGATGATGAGCGAAAATTTAGCAAACCCTTGGATGCTTATATTTTATTTAGTAGGAGTTATCTCAACCATTTTTCACTTTTCTAATGGATTGTGGTCATTCTGTGTAAGCTGGGGAATCACTGTTTCTCCTAAATCTCAACGAATTAATACATATGTAACGCTAGGAATATTTGTTGCATTAACAATAGTAGGTGTACGAGCAATATTCGCGTTTGTTTAATAAATAGTAGTTTAGTAGAGCAATAGATGAAGGAGTGAACGTTTGTTATGAAGAAAGGGAAAGTTATCATCGTTGGCGGTGGTTTAGCAGGACTAATGGCAGCAATCAAAGTAGCAGAGACAGGGACTCCTTTAGAATTATTTTCCCTTGTACCTGTAAAAAGATCACACTCCGTTTGTGCCCAAGGTGGAATAAATGGAGCGGTAAATACGAAGGGGGAAGGAGATTCTCCGTGGGAGCACTTTGACGATACAGTGTATGGCGGAGACTTCTTAGCAAACCAGCCACCTGTTAAGGCAATGGCTGAAGCAGCCCCTGGAATTATTCATTTGATGGATAGAATGGGTGTAATGTTTAACCGTACACCAGAAGGGTTACTTGATTTCCGCCGTTTTGGAGGAACTCAGTATCACCGAACAGCTTTTGCTGGGGCAACGACAGGGCAACAGCTTCTATATGCGTTAGATGAACAAGTTAGAAGATATGAAGTTGATGGTCTTGTAGTTAAGTATGAAGGCTGGGAATTCCTTGGAATTATTACAGATGAAGAAGGTGTATGTAGAGGGATTAAAGCACAGGATTTAAAAACAATGGAGATTAAATCCTTCCCTGCAGATGCTGTTATCATGGCAACTGGAGGCCCTGGAATTATCTTCGGAAAATCTACAAACTCTATTATAAACACTGGTTCAGCAGCATCTGTTGTTTATCAACAGGGCGCTTATTATGCTAATGGGGAATTTATCCAAATCCATCCAACTGCTATTCCTGGTGACGATAAACTGCGTTTAATGAGTGAATCAGCTCGTGGAGAAGGCGGACGTATCTGGACATATAAAGATGGGAAGCCATGGTATTTCTTAGAAGAGAAATATCCAGCCTATGGGAACCTTGTGCCAAGGGATATTGCGACACGCGAGATTTTCCATGTTTGTGTCGACCAAAAGCTCGGCATCAATGGAGAAAATATGGTGTATCTAGACTTATCTCATAAAAATCCAAAAGAATTAGATATTAAATTAGGTGGCATTATCGAGATATACGAAAAATTCACTGGCGAAGATCCACGTAAACTTCCAATGAAAATTTTCCCTGCGGTTCATTACTCTATGGGTGGATTATGGGTGGATTATGATCAAATGACCAATATTCCAGGTCTATTTGCAGCAGGAGAATGTGATTACTCTCAGCATGGAGCAAACCGCTTAGGAGCAAACAGCTTACTTTCAGCGATTTATGGTGGAATGGTTGTAGGTCCGAATGCAGTTAAATATATAAGTGGATTAAGCAAAAGTGCAGAAGATTTATCTACTTCCTTGTATGATTCCGCTATTAAAGAAGAAGAGTCTAAATGGCAGGATATTATGAAAATGGATGGAACAGAAAATGCTTATGTTCTACATAAGGAATTAGGAGAATGGATGACCGATAATGTTACAGTTGTTCGTTACAACGATAAATTATTAGCAACAGACGATAAAATTCAAGAGCTGTTAGAGCGATATAAACATATTAATATTAATGATACAGCAAAATGGTCTAACCAAGGGGCAGTATTTACTCGTCAATTACAGAATATGCTTCATCTTGCACGTGTTATCACACTCGGTGCATACAATCGAAACGAAAGCCGTGGAGCGCACTATAAACCAGAATTCCCAGAAAGAAATGACGAGGATTTCTTAAAAACAACAATGGCTAAATTTGTTGGGGAAAATAAGGCTCCTGATCTCCATTATCAAGAAGTCGATACTTCATTAATCAAACCTAGAAAAAGAGATTATTCAAAGCAAAAAGAGGGAGTGAAATAAAATGGGGGAACAAAAAACAGTTACTTTTCAAATTGCAAGACAAGATGACCCTAATTCACCATCTTATGTAGAAGAATTCACTTTGCCATATCGACCTAATATGAATGTGATTTCTGCTCTAATGGAAATTCGCAGAAATCCTGTAACAACCAAGGGAGAAAAAACATCTCCAATTTCTTGGGATATGAACTGTTTAGAAGAAGTATGTGGGGCATGTTCAATGGTCATAAATGGAAAGCCTAGACAATCCTGTACAGCTCTAATTGATCAATTAGAACAACCGATTCGTTTGGAACCAATGAGAACATTCCCTGTGGTCCGCGATCTCCAAGTAGATCGAAGCCGCATGTTTGATAGCTTAAAGAAAGTCAAAGCATGGATTCCAATCGATGGAACGTATGATTTAGGGCCTGGTCCAAGAATGCCTGAGAAAAAACGCCAATGGGCATACGAGTTATCTAAATGTATGACATGTGGAGTTTGCTTAGAAGCATGTCCAAATGTAAACAGTAAATCTAATTTCATGGGACCAGCACCGCTTTCTCAAGTTCGTCTATTCAATTCTCATCCAACAGGTGAAATGAATAAAGAGGAAAGACTACAAGAGATAATGGGAGATGGTGGACTAGCTAACTGTGGTAACTCTCAAAACTGTGTGCAGTCTTGTCCAAAAGGCATTCCATTGACAACATCTATTGCCGCCTTGAACCGTGAAACAACGTTCCAAGCATTTAAAAACTTCTTTGGAAGTGATCATTAATCAAAAAAGACCGCCATTTGGTGGTCTTTTTTCGGCTAATATTTTTCTTTGAATTGACGATAGGCGAAAATAAATTCATTTGCTATTGATTTTTCTTCGCTAGCCAGTTCGCTTAAGTTATTCTCTAAATAATTTATAGTAGCTTCTAGATGCTGCAAATTCTCTGTTAAGATTCGTTTATCTTCCTCTTTTTCCAGATTTGCAACTTTTTGACCATAATCATACTCATACAATGTATCATATACTTCATTATTACTTGCAGATAATGTGATTTTTCTTTGCAAGCATGGCAAACAAATTCCACATGGTAAGGTAACAGCTGCTTTTCCTTTTCTTTTTATTCGCACACAGTCTATAGTATTTTTGATTTGTAGTTTATATTCTTTTGGTATTTCGTTTATGCCTATTTGTAAAGGTTTCTGCAATACAGGAGTTTGGATAGTTAAATGAAGATCCAAACTTGTGTAGAGATCATTTAATAGTTTAAAAGTTTTCGGATGAGTAGATTTGTGCAATACATTCCAATCGATACAAACATTTCTATTGATTTTGCTATTTTGATAGACGTATACAGTGCTTCCACCGTTAAAGTACGTTTTCACTGCAGCGATCGATACGAGTAAACAAGTGCTAACGGCTGATAACTTTTTAGTGATCTTCTTATATATTGCTGAATCAAAAGCAATAATCTCACCAGAAGCAGAGACGTTACTTCTTAGAAAAACAGCTAATTTTTCTTGCTTACCCCGCTCATTCTCTTTGTTTATAAGTCGAAGATAATCAGAGGCAATAGGTGAAGCTGAGCAATTATTTTTCGCAACACCGACCAGTGATTCCATATCATCGAAAAATAATGTTACTTCATAATTATTAGGAAGATAAAAAGAAGGAGACATTAATTCCACATCAATTTGTTGGAACTGAAGATAAACAGGTTCTTCCATTAACCAATCAAGAAGCATTTCTAAGACATCCCTATTTTTTTCCCAGTGACTTACATGGAAAACGGGAATGATTAAGCGGTTATTCTTTCTCGCTTTTTTCGTTTGATGTTCAAAGTAAAATAGCCCACCCATAATCGTTACGATATCAATATAGGGAGTGCTTATCCGATCATAATCAAAGTACATATCCTGAAGTAATTCTTTATGTAGGTTTGTTAGAAAATCTATGTTTAAGTCCATTTATATCACCAAAACTTCCTTTGATAACAGAAATTAACTACTGCATAATTGCACGTTGCTTAAATTATAACATGGATTTTTAAGAAGTTAGGAACAAAGTGGATTTTTCACTCGACCATCTAAATACCAAATTTTACACTAACTGTTATTTGAGAATGTTAACAAAGGCTTAATTGTTTTGTTAAATGATTGTAATGGAAAACGAAATATTTAAAACAGAAAAAACCTTTCCTAATTTCTATAAATCCAGTCACTCCAAGGTGTCATCTTACATAATATATTCAGACTATAACTATACCCATCCCAAAGTTCATAGCTGGCAAAGGCAAGGAGGGTTACACTACTTGAAGGAGAATGAATTTACTCACAAGCCATTATTAACCAAAAGAGAAAGAGAAGTATTTGAACTGTTAGTCCAAGATAAAACGACTAAGGAAATCGCGAGTGATTTATTCATAAGCGAAAAAACAGTATAGGTATGCATTTCGAATGAAATGTGTACCTATTGCAAAAAAGAGATGCTTGTATCTCTTTTTTGCAATAGAATCTAATAATTTTAGAACTTTTGATAAAGATCAATAAGAGAATCAATAGAAGTATCAATTAAGGGTTCAAACATAAAGGAATTTAAATGTAAATGTTCTGGTGTCATAATCATTACTTGTTCAAACATTTCTATTTCTTCATCTGATAAAGGATAGACACTTTTTTTAACATCTTTATACAACTCATATGTTTGATTCCCTGACTTGTCTCCAAAAGGTAACTCTAGAATTTCGAGTGCCTTTTTTTCTGCTTTTAGTCGAATAGCCATTGCTAGAACTACCTTGTTTTCAAGATTGGATTGCAATTTTGAATCATTTTGAATAATCTTATCAGCACAATCAAAAATGGAATCAATAATCAATTTTTTTCCTAATGCTTCATCTAATGCTGAACTTGGCATTTCTGGTACAAGATCTTGTACAATAGGAAATATATCATTCCAAGTGATTTGATTTGTATTTTCTTTAATGTGTAGCAGTGAAGTGAGTAGATAAAAATGTGTCTTATCTTTGGTATATCTATATTCAAGTAAATTTCTAAAAAAAGTGATTGAAGCAGCCATAATTATTTCATTTTTTTGTTTAGAAAAAGCTTGGATCCACATTTGGAAAACATTTCCTAAATATAAAGTTTCAGTACCTTTTTTTTGATTGTTGAAAGTAATTATATTATCTTTGTTTATTCTAGCTATAAATGAATTCTCTCTCTTTATTGGAATTCGACTAGATAGTGTTCTATAAAAATCATAATTGTGAGTGAGTACTAAAATATCGAAATTAGGTTCGTTTGAAAGTTCTTTAATGTATTGAATAATTGCATATTTATTTTTATAATCAAATGAATCTGCAATATCATCAAAGACTAGTAACTTCTGTCTTTGATCTTTTTTTATTGATTCAATTTTAAAGATAATATTAAGAAAATATAGTGCTCTTTTTTCACCATTACTTAAAATATTTTGTAAACTTTCGTAATTTTTAACTGTTTCTTCTCCTGTTACTGTGTCTTTATATTTAAATTCAACTAATGGAAGGTCTAAATTTAAGATAACATCTTCTTTATTACTAATTACAAGATTGAAAGGGACATGAAAGCGGTTGTTATATTCATCGACTACTTTTTGCCATTCAGTTGTATCATTTAAAGCTTCTTTTCTAATCTCAATTAGAGCTTTTTCATTATCTACAATAACTTTATTAATATGAGAAATTTCTTGTGTAAATTCTTTTAAGATATAAAGCCAAAAGTCTTTTTCAAAAGTACTCCTATTAATTAGTAATGGAATATATTCTGGGTTAGATTTTATTATATCTCTGAATTTTCTTGTATTAATGTTAGTAAGTAGTTTTTCGATTGTACTAAATTTTTCAAGCATTGATTTGTCGTTTAATATTTTGTTTTTTTCTGTTGTTAAGATTTTTTTAAATTCTTTTTCGTCGGTTATTATTGTACTTTCAGAATTATTTAAGAGAACTTTGTGGTTGGCTTTAAAAAAGTTTGTCTTTTTTAATTGTTCCAAGACGTTATCTGCACTTTGTGGATCAAATCCTGTTTCAGAAAATACAGTAGATTCACTTAGCAATTTCTTATACAAAGTAGTATATTCGTTTACATTTTCTAGAAAGTTGTCGTTATCAAATAATTTATCTGTGTGATCATTAAATAAATCTTTATATTTATACTGTTCATAGGTATTAATATTATTATTTTTAATAAAATCGAAGAGTACTGTAAACAGTGATTCATCATTATTAATTTCTTTAATATTATTATTTATAAATACTTTTAACGGATTCCAATTGTCTGCTCCAAGTTTCTTTTTTAAAGTAGATTTAAATAATTGAATCGCTTCATTAATTTGTTGATGTATTGCAATAAATCTATTTCTAGCTTTCTCATTTACTAATAAACTAGACGAAGCTTTTGCAAAGTCATTAGTATTATCTAAGGAGTGAATTACGAAGATATCAGTCAATTGCCTGTCAATTGATAAATTTTTACTATCTATAGCATTAGAGTAAGATACGTAAAATTCGGAAGTTTTACTAAATACTTCATCAATTGGTTCCTCGCCTTTGGATAATTTATCTAATACTTTCGATAAAGATGTCTTCATGACACCATTTGATGCATATATCATGCAGCTATTATTTCCATTATCAAATATCACTTCTTCATTCATATTATTAATTCCGTAGCAATTTTTTAAATATAATTTTAACTTTCTTTTATTACTCATATAAATTTCTCCTATATGCGATATTTTATTTATAGTAGTAAAAATGTACTAATAAATATATAATACCATTTTATGGATAGAGGAGGAAGTGGTAGTTAGTGATTATTCATTTTTTTTCGATTTCTATAAAGATGTTCTACTCTATATTTGCAAATTTTTTCGTTAATGCAAAAGGTTTTTACAAGTTCCTTAATTAATAAAGGGCTTTTCCAATTGATATATTTTAACATATGAAAAGGAATAGCAGCATACCTAGTAAAATGCTCTGCATCCCATTCTTGAAGTTCTCTAAAAGCCTTTGGCATGTTTTTATACTGATTCCCACAATGTCTTAACAAATGGCAGAGTTCATGGAAAAACACTTCTCTTTGTTCCATTTTGTTAAGGCTTTTATTTATATTTATTATCATGAAATTTCCGTCTTGATGGGAGTATGAGCGGTTATTTGAAAACTTCAAATGAATGCGAAAATATGATGCGATTTTTCTTATATCAATATCTTCTGGCTTGTATATATTCATCGATTTATACATTTTCATTATTTTCTCTTCTAATGGGAAAGGTCGATAGATATAGGACAAATGAATCACCTCTGTGATTATTATAAGAACAAACGTTCTGTATTTCAAGTGAATCTTTATAGAATAAAACATAACCTTGGAAAATGTAGGATAATATATCTAAATTTGCTATAATTAATTTGATTCATTATATTATAAGTGAATTGTGGTATTTTTAATGAATTTGAGAAATTAGGAAGGGGAAATATTATGAGATTTTCTGAACGAATGGGATATAAAGAAGTTAAGTCTCTTATACAAATTGATTCAGTAGATGAAGATATAATTAATGGATTATGGAACGGAATAAAAGAGTTTTATTATGACTATTATTTTGATACTTCAAAAAGAGCGGTTAACCATTACTCTCTTAAAAATTTGACAAAAAAGATATGGAATGATTTTTATAAGGAACCAATGGACATAATTGATTTAGGTAGTAATAGATTTATAAATGAAATTAGAGAAGAATTTTTTTATCCTGAAGAATGGTATGAGGTCTATGATTTTATAGAGTTTATTGCACAAAATTTTGAAAATGATAAAGTTAATAAGGAATTTATGGAGTATTGCAATAAGATTATGGAAAGAGAAGTATCAGCTTATCGTTTTGTTGGCGGACAAATAGCACAGATAACTAATTACGAAGAAATACAGGAGATAGAAGATGCAATTACCAATCCTTTAACTAGTGAATTAGTCAAAAAGCATTTTTCTAATTCTTTAAAATTGCTTACCGATAAAAAATCACCTGATTATAGAAATTCTATTAAAGAATCAATAAGTGCAGTTGAATGTCTTGCAAAGAAAATTATAGGTAATCCTAATACTACATTAGGTGCAGCTTTAAATGAGATTGAAAAAAAGGGGACAATTGAGTTTCATAATGACTTAAAGGAAGGGCTAAAGAAAATCTACCATTATACTAGTGATGCTGCTGGTATTCGTCATGCTTTAAAAGATAGTTCTAATGTGGAATTCGATGATGCAAAATTTATGTTGGTATCTTGCACAGCATTTTGTAACTATCTTACTTCTAAGGCAGATAAAGCAGGAATATCAGTAACGTAAATTTCAAGTGAAATGAATCTATAATATAGGTTGTTAAATGAAAAATAAGAGAACCAAGATAAAATTTACTGGTTCTCTTATTGTTTATAAGCCATTTTTTTTGCTTCTTCATTTCTCCAACGCAAAATTTTATTTTCTACCCAAGGCATGCCTTTTATATCTACTAACTTCTCATATGCTAGATTACGTGCATCTCGTGTATATCCAGTTGAAGTAATGAACATTACTTTTTGACAGCCATGATTTCTTTTGGCTCCCATTAGTTCATTTATTTCTCTTACAGTTATATCCTTTTTAGATTGGATTCTATGTTTTACTTGTACTGCCACCTTAAGTCCGTCATCATCGACAAAAATGATGTCAACTCCTTTGTCTTTAGCAGGTGGAGTTTTTATTACATTTTTATAATTATTAAGTAGGAAATACTGATAGCACAATTCTTCAAAATCGTGTCCAGATAAATTTTTAAGATCATATTTTAAAAGCTTGTCTAGACTTTTAACATTATAAGGATTATCTGTTTTTTCAGCCTTACTTGCATTTCTTTTTGTAACTTTTTTAGTCGTATTTTTCTTTGGATTATTTCTCTTTTGTTTAGGATTAGGGATTAAAATCAAAATTAAAGATTTTACTATAATTCCAATAATAATTGAGACGATTATATAAAATACTTCACTTTCTAAAAAAGGGAATAGAAAAACTACATCTTCTCGAATAGTAAACAAGCCAAAAATAATTAGTAAAGCAATAGAAGATCCAAGGGTCTGTTTTTCTTTCTTATTCATGCTTTTTCCTTTCTTGTTCGGATTTCCATTTCACATAATTAATATGCCTTTTGATATCCTCAATTTCGTCTTCCGTTAATCCTTCCATATCAAAAAAGAAGAGATTTTCATTATCTGTATGTACTTCTTTACTTTCTTTTCCAGTAAGTAAGTAGTCTATTGTAACTTCAAAAAAATTAGAGATTTTTTTTACTATTTCAAATGAAGGTTCTCTTTCGTTTCTTTCATACATACCAATCGCACTTTTACTAATATTGAGCTTTGTAGCAAGATCTTCTTGTTTTAATTTTTTTTCATTTCTTAAAGCTTTTAATCTCTCGCCAAATGTAGTCATATAGCACACCTTCCTTAAAAAAATAATAACACAATATGTGTGAATTTAATGAAAAACCACGAAAAGTGTTTACAAGACACGAAATGTGTTTTATAATCAAAATATCGAAACACAATATGTGGTTTGGAGGGATTGAAACATTGTATGGATAAACAGGTAATAGCTAGAAAATTATTAAATTTGCGTGGAACTAAGCCACGAGACGAAGTGTCTAATGATCTTGGAATAAGCGTTAGTGCACTCCAAATGTATGAAAATGGTCAGCGTGTTCCTAAAGATGAAATTAAAATCAAAATTGCTAAGTATTACAAAAAAACAGTTCAAGAAATTTTTTTTGAATAACCAAACCACAAATCGTGTTTTTAGGAGTGTGAAAAATGTCAAATAGAATTCCAGTTCATTTAGCTAAAGATCGCTACTGGTCATCATTAATCCATCTATTTAAAAACCATCCAAAGCTAAAGCAAATGTTTACCACTAAGTATTTTGATATGGATGCAGAAATTATTAAGATCCAATCGCTAAAAAGAAATAGTGCTGCTTGGTCTAATTCGGAAAAGATCATGTTGAATTTAGCGCTCCATCTGTTTAATGAACGCAATAAGTTCAATTTATCTGATCTTGATTATCTAGACAGCAGTAATAAAAAGTTAGCTTTTGAAGCAATTCGTATTCGGTTTTATGGTTAGTCCATCTGTCCCATAAGCATAGGATTCATTAGAGGTGATTAATATGAAAAAAAGCAAACCATGTCCATTGAAATTGGGCAAAGAAACATACGGAAAACAGAATATCGAAGAAGCGTTTCGAAAAGCTCTGGAACCTTATTTTAAGAAGGATGATAAAAAGCTTTCTATTTCATAAAAATCCTCTAATTAAACATACCACTAAGAAGGAGTTGTATTTTGTCGAAATGTGCCAACGATCTCAATTAATTGTCGAAGAAGAGAATCTCAAAACGAATGTATTTAAAACCGTGTTCTATTTGTTTGAAGCTGTCTGTGAGGAAGATTATGAAACAGTAGATTTAGAGCTAGAAGATTTGAATGCAGCAGTTAAGAGATTAAGAGAGTTTCAGGTGAAAAAAGAAAGAAGTCAACAGCTCGCGGAACTTGTGAAAGCTATGCAAGAAAGGGGAATTAAAATCGATTTTGCTAAGCGAGCTTTCTTTTTGAAAAATAGCGAGAAAAATGCCGTTGAAAGAAGTCGGTTCGTACCAAATTTAGACAGAAAAATACAGCAAGCCTAGTGAGCTTACTGCATCAGAGAAAAAGGTTGTAGCTTTATTGTATCAAAAATTAATTTGAAAGGGAAGAGTCGATGATTGCAACAGAAACGCAAAGAAAAGAAACGGTCGAACTCACTCGGCTGTTTCCTTCTTCTACTATAAAAGTTATTAAGCTATTAGGTTATTCATCCAACAATAAAGAATGTGATCAAGCAAAGCGCTATAACAAAGCGAAGCGACCTTTTACAAATGGATGGCAACATATGGACAAGCCTGGCATTTCCAGAAAAGAAGAGAACAACTGGTTAAAGCAAGGTGGATGGACAGGCTTAGTTATTCCAAAAGGCTATATTGTTGTGGATATTGATAATCCAAAGGAAGGCGAAATTCTTTATAAAGCCTTGCTGCATGACCAATTAAGCTTTCATGCGATTAAAACGGTGCGTGGCTATCAGTTTTTCTTTAAAGATAACAAAAGAGTAAGAAGACAGAATGCAACCGTGCTAATGGCTTGTGGCTGTGTAGGGGATTATCGCTTAGCAGAAAAGGGACAAGTTGTACTGCCTTCTTCCAATACGAAAGGAAGGCAGTGGGTTCATTTAGTAAATGGTCCATTATCGGAAATGCCAATTTACTTTGATCAATTGAAAAACTTGAACAAAGAAGCACGTCCTTTTCCAGTGCCGATGATGGAGGGTGGCAGGAATAACGCTTTATACAAACATGCTTGTCGGTTAGTAGAGTTTGGTTATAATCCAGATTCTATTCACGAGATTACTAGCTTTACAAACAAGTATTTATTCCAGCCTTCCTTAGATCATAGAGAATATATGGCGACATACAAAAGTGCAGTTAGCAAAGTGGCGAGTGGAAAAATTTATGGAGCTCCACCTAGTCCACCGGTGCAAAACAATCAGCAGCCAGAACAAGAGCCAAAATTTAATTTGACCGAAATGGGAAATGCAGAAAGGTTAGTTTTTCGAAACGGAATAAACCTAAGGTACTGCATGGAATTTGAATCTTGGATGATATGGAATGGTCGAACATGGAAAGAAGATTATAAAAGACAAATCGAGCGAATAGCCATAAAGACTTTTCGTGAGATGTATGGAGAAGCAGCGAAAGAAGATGAAGACAGCAGAAGAAGCGAGCTTGTAAAGTGGGCGAAAACAAGTGAAAGAAGTTCCGTTTTCCTCAACAGTATAAATCGAGCAGAAGCGATGCTGCCGATATCACAAGATGATTTAAATAATGATAAATACTTATTGAATTGTGCGAATGGCTATATCGATTTAAAAACAGGACAACTTCATAACCATGACCGAAAGCTATTCATGACAAAAAATACGAATATCCCTTTTGATTGGAATGCAGAATGTCCAACATGGATGCAATTTTTAGAAAGTGTGTTTACCGAAAAGGGAGAAGTGCAGCACGAGGTTATCGACTTCCTCCAAAAATCGATTGGGTATGCTCTAACAGGAGATACAAGTGAACAAGTGGTGTTCTTCCTATGGGGAACAGGAAGAAATGGAAAATCCACGTTTATTAATACAGTGAAAACACTATTTGGCGATTATGCCAAGCAAACAAATAGTGAGACATTCACGACGAAATATAATGATTCTGGCATTAACAATGATGTTGCTAGATTAGTAGGCAGTCGCTTCGTATCGGCTGTAGAAAGTGAAGATGGACAGCGATTAAGTGAATCGCTCATTAAACAGTTAACAGGTGGAGAGCCTGTAACAGCGAGATTTTTACGAAAAGAATTTTTTGAGTTCTTACCACAATTTAAGATTTTTTTTACTACGAATTATAAACCAGTCATCAAGGGTGACGACGAGGGGATCTGGAGACGGATACGATTAGTGCCGTTTAATGTGACGATTCCAAAAGAAAACATTGATAAACACCTGCCAGAGAAGCTACATGCAGAACTTCCTGGGATATTAAGATGGGCAGTAGAAGGCTGCTTAAAATGGCAAAGAGAAGGCTTAGGAGAGCCAACAACCATAAAGAATGCAACAGATGCCTATAAGGATGAAATGGACTTATTAAGCAATTTCATAAGCGATGCTTGTGTCGTTCATCCAGAAGCCAAGATCAAATTGAATGATCTTTATAAGGAGTATTTGGCTTACTGTGAAGAAAACAGTGAAACTCCGTTGAAGAAAGTAAAGTTTTCTAACAGATTAGTAATGCGAGGTATTGAGAAGAAGAAGAGTACTGGTAACCAGACTTTCTTTTTTGGAATTGGTCTTATATCCAATCATAGTTACTTAGTTACCTCCAGTTACTCAAATTCCGGTAATTCTCCTATAAGGGAAAATATTGAGGAAAACGAGAAAACAAGTAACTTGAAAGTAACTAGTAACTCTGTCATTGAGGAGGATATTTAATGATAAATAACCTTCTTAATATCATGTATGACTTAAATATAGAAATGAAAGAAAAAAATAACAAAATAAAACTAATCTATCAAAATTATATCGATGAAAAACTAAAAGCACAAATAAAAGAATACAAGATCGAGATATTACAACAGCTAAAAGAAAATGCAGCAGCTAAAGAGATAGGCTTCCTTGTCTATCAACATGGATTATTTTACGAGTATCGCTATGGAAGGGAAGCCTTTCTCTTCATAGAACGCCATCCAAATGGCCGAGCAACAGCTTGGAGGGAAAACCACCGAGAAGACCAAAAAGGGGCGTATAAGACGAAAATAATCGTTCAGAATGTACCGTTTGAAAGAGCCTTTAAAGAAGCAACAGGATTTATAGAATGGCTGCGGAAACGGCAAGGAAAGAGAGTGGGGTGAGAACATGACAATAGGAAAGCTTAGAACATGGCTATATCGTATTGCAAGGGTGTTAGGGGATATCAATGCTATAAAACGCGGAAGAGTGAAGCAACGTATCAAGAATCGCTTAATCGGGAAGATCACAGGGAGGTTCTTTAAATAGGAAGGAGGATTAATATGGTGTATTTACCGACTTATTTGGTTTCAATAATTCCATTTGAATACTTGTTAGCAGCGTTTGACTTGTTTGTGATTGGAGCTGTGTACTTTTACATGAGTTTTATGACAAGGAAAGAGAAAGGCAATGGATGGATTGGCAAGGTATTAGGGAGATTGAAAAAATATCGTATTCATACGATTGCTATGCTCATTATCTCTTATTTTATATTGAGTGGATTGGTTGGTCAGTTAGGGAATGTAATTGCCAGTAATCAGATTACGTATATACAGAAGCTTTTCATGATCAATCTATCCTTCGTTATAATCGGTATTCTTTTTATACTAGTATTCTTTGATAAAATCCGACTATTTAGGAGGGAAGACCATGAACGAGTTAATTAAACAAGCAGAAATCGTGCGTAACGCCATTAAGGCAAAAGAAAGGGAAATTGATACTCCTGTGCTTACCATGGGTATTTTAATCGCGATTGATGATTTTATTGAGAATGTGCAAGGGTAAGTTGATAACTATAGTTCATTAAAGGAGGAAATGAGAATGTGGTTAGGAGTTCACATTTATACAGATGGTCTTTTCCCTGACTTCAAAAAGGCGAAGACAAAGAAAGAGATTATAGAATGGCTAAGAGATAATGGATATGAAGAAGCTGAAATAGAAGAAGGATACGACCAAGGGGATGGAATTAGCTATGAACTTATGGAAGTTCCATTAAATACAGCTTTTATTGTAAATCTAAATGCTAAAAAAACAAGGTGAATTATCGAACAATCCGAAACTAAGGAGTAAATAATTTATGAATAAAATTTGGAACGTCTCAATGCTAATTGGAAAATCAGATATTCGTGGGTATCAGTTAGAAGCTGAAAATGCCACTCAAGCAGTTGAACTCGCCAAAATATTTTATAACGGCACTGTTATAAGAGTTGCTTTAGCAGAGTATGACCAAGATTAGATAACTATTAGGCAATAGAAATGAGGTAGCTAAATGAAAGTTCCAAAAGAAATAAAGGACAGTATCAGAAAGTCCGCTAAAGCCTTTCACATAGCAAGAGAACATGAAAAAATAGTGAAAGATTGGCTTGAGGAACAAGGTCTTGAAAACGATACTGTTCAAGATAACTGGATTGATACAATTGAAATGGGATTTGGAAATCCAGAAGATTTTCTTGAGTTGCTTAAAAAATATTAACCGCAACATACGAAACAAAGGCACACCAGTCACGTTTTTCACTTACCAGCGTGAAAGAAAAAAATGCATTCAATTAGAATACATTTTTCTCTTGATTATCCTTTTAAGTCAATAGAGTTGCCCAAAGTAGGATGTGGTGCTTGTAGCATTTCAATCATTTGTGCTGCATTTTGTTGAGTGTTGTCCATAGACATTTTAGTTAAAGCTAAGCCAATGTTTTGACCAAGTGAAGCTTGATGCATGCTAATGGATAAAGCTGCAATATCCAAATAAAACACCTCCTTTCTTATTATCGGCAATTTATTAAAAAACTGAATTCATAAAATTATATGCTGACTTCAAAGAAACTTATTAAAAGAGAAATTTATTCATAACTTTAAGGAGGATTAGTAATGGAACCAAAAAATAATCTTGTCTATCAGCAAGATGCTGCTATTGTTACGAATTCATTGGCGATAGCAGAAGTGTTTGAGAAAAGACATGATAAGGTTTTACGAGATATAAAAAATCTGACTTGTTCAGAAGAATTTAAAATGCTTAATTTTGGGGAGTCCTCCTATATTAATAAGCAGGGACGAAAAATGCCTTTATTCGTGATTAAAGAAAATGGTTTTTATATGCTAGCCATGGGATACACAGGAGAGAAGGCAATGCAGTTTAAAGAGCGATATATCAATGAATTTCAGAGGATGCGCACACTTTTGGAGAGTCAAAACAAGCAGTCTACAATCGTTTCTCAACAGCAAAAAGAAATCCAATTAGCTGTGAAAAATTTAATGTATGGTCTTTATCCTACTTTGTCTGATAATGCACGCAGGAAGTATTATGCAAAAATCTATCAGCAGCTAAAAACTAAATTTGAAGTTAATTCATATCGGGATATCCCTACTAGTGATTTTGAAAAGGCATTAGTTTTTATAAAAGAATGGGACTCGCCACTTTTGGGGAGTCCGGAAAATAGGAAGGAGTGAGAAGAATGAATTCGGAAATTGCCTTGCAAGATATTATGGAAAGGATAATCCAACATATGGAGAGCTTATTTCCTATATTGCTTCTATTGATGTTCATTCCACTCACATTTTCAGGCTTGCGAATCGTCTTAGGATTAGCAGAAAGGGCTCCTTCTTCAGAAAAAGTCCAAAAAGAAAAAATCGACTTGAAAAAGGTCAAGATAATCTCTAAATATTCTCTTGGAGTAAAATTCTCTTTCTATGTTCGTTATATGGAGAAACAAGGATTGTTGAAAGGCTTGTTTGTTCAATGTTTAGATGAATATATAAAAATTGGAAAGCACGTTTATAAGATAGATGCAAAGAAATATATTTTCTCAACTAATGAGAGTGTCTATATCCAAATTAAAGAAACAATTCAGCAGCCGATTGCCTCCATCCAAGATGATGCGATGCTCCTGCAATTTAACGAAGCGATTCATTATGCATTATCCAATTTAGCTGAATTTTGTAAGATGAAGGATATTGTGAATTTGGAACAGGAAGTAGAAAGAGTTAGTGAACTGGTACAGGAGATTAAGCGATTTTCGGACGAAATTACGAATGCTGCAAAATTAGAAACAGAGAAATTACGAGTCGGCAGCATGAATGAGATTTTGGAAAAGCATCATTTAGTAATGGAACAGTTAACGTTGGGAGTAAAAATATTTAATGGTAATCCAAACGATAGCATAAATCTAAAAAAGTTTAGAAAGGAAGGTTAAGATGGCATATTTAAGCCAAGTCAAGGCGAATGGACATCAATATATATATTTAACTGAATATTGCGGTAATAATGAGTATAGTGAGAAATTAGAACGACATATCTTCGCATTTGGCAACGGGAAGTCAGTGTTAATGAAAATGTATAGTTGGTTGAAGGATTTCGAAAATAGCTTTCCAGTGGAGTTAAAAGAGATGGGATATAGCATAGAAGATCTAAAAAGTTGGATAAAAACTTTAGAAACTGGAAGAACTAAACGAGGAAAAAAATTTAAGTATACTTATGCTGGCTAGGGCGAAAAAGGGTGCGGTAATTTAATATAAATATATATTTTATTATGCACCCGAGTATGTTACAATTTTTGTTCGAACTTTAATAATTCCTTTATATGGTTTAAGTTTGGAATCCCGTAAATTTTACCAGATAAAAATAGTATTTTTAAAAAGTATGCAAACTCAACATAGTCAGTAGGGGTAGAGATTAATTCTTCTGTCCGTTTAAAGTCGTCTTTATAGTAATTAATTTCTACAACAATTTTAGGCTTTTCCTTAATGAAATATTTTATATTAAAATTTAATTCATTATATTCTTTTAAATTATGATAATTCCTTGAAGTTAAAAAGACTTCACTGAAGTTCGTCAATTGAATAATGGCAGTTTCTAAAATAGAAACAAACGCAGTAACTAAATCAAAATAAACCTCAAGTTCGTATAGTTTTGGTATTGTATATTCATGTTCTATTTTATTTCTAATAGAATTTAGCCTGGATAGAGAGGAAGAAGAAAAAATTCCAGCAGATTTAAGGAAATCTAATTTTTTGTCTACCCTTAAATTATTTTTAATCCTCAATACATAAAAGAAAGTATCTAATTGACAATCCATTGCTCTTTTGAGATGAGAAATACAATTGATAGTATGAATTGTTTCAGAAGAGTCTTTTTTATTTATTTGTAGTAGTTCAATTTCTGCGAATTTCAAAAAGTCACGAGGATAGATTTCATAGGAGGGATAAAACAAATTAGTTCCACTGCCACTATCTCCATCTAGATACTCAACATAGTTGATCATAAAGTCTTGTAGAGTTTTAATTTGATTCATAATAAACAATAAATCTCCTTTAAAATAAATTAGTTTTTTGGGATACAAACAAACATTCGACAGTAGTATAGTGAGAATCAAGAAGAGCAAATAAAATATCGTTGCAGTCTTACAGAGTGCGCCAACACTTTGTAAGGATCACTAGGTATTAGAGTACCGAGCAACCGATTTCTCACTACAACGATACTGTCATTATAGTATTGATAGTTTCGTATGTAAATAGAAAAAGGGATAGGTATGTCTTTCACATAGTGAAAAATGTACCTATCCCTTTTTGCTTTTCATTGAAAGGTTGGTGTGCTTATGAATGAGGGCGCGTCAGGCGTTGTTATTAATTCACCTATAGATCCACGTGAAATGACTGTTTTTGAAACAGAAAAGGGAGTCATTCATATCATTCATGAAGTTACACTGGGAGATTTGCTAGTATCCACTTTGTTAGCTGCACTACTTATTTTTGTAGTGATTAGCAGAGTCATAAGGAGGTAATCGCATGTACGACATGGTTTCATTTACGCCGAAAGCAATTGTCATTGTATATGTCATTTTCATGGGAGCGTGCGTGCTAACTTATCCAATTGTGGAGCTGCTGATTAATGCGGTATCAAGGGGTGCTAACAAATGGAGATAGGCGGGCTAATGGCTTATGTATTTAAAGTCTTCTTAGGCAATCCCGACATTATGGTCAGCCTAATCACATGGACTGTTTTAATTACTTTATTTCTAACAGTGTTGGAAGTAAATAAGAAATTGAAACAGTAGAAGGGAGAAGGGAAGCTTTGAATCTTAGTGGTGTTTGGGATTGGGGTTTTTACTGGGATACCTTCGGATACATTCTAAAAACTGTTGCGAATTTCTTAATGGTAATTGTTGCGATTGTTGCGGTTGGTATGCTTCTAAACGTTGTAATCAATGCAATTAGGAATGGGAAGAAAACCTAGTTATGAACAATATTCCTAAAATCGAATTTTTTACAAAGGCAAGATTAGAAGAATTTTGGGGTTATGTGTGGATGTTAATGTCCACAGTAAGTCCGGGCTTAATGATCGTGATTGCAGTCATTTCAGTAGGAATGATTTTATCTATTGTTATCGTAGGCTTTAAAAAGTCATCCAAAGATACGGAAGACGAGGAAGAAGATTACGAAATTAGGCGTTATTAATAACACTGGCGAAAGCTAGTTTTATATCAAAAAACAAACATATTGGAGGAATTTTATTATGAATTTAGCATTAGGCGCAGCAATTGACTTTTCAGGAATTGAACTACCATTTTCAGTAGGAGACTTAATCGGTAGTGGATCAGCTTTATTAATGTGGATTGGTTCTTTCGTACTTCTAGGTTTAGCGTTCGCATTCGCTCCGAAATTAGTTGGACTTATTGTAGGTGCATTTAAGAAAGCTGCTGGCGGAACGAAGTAAGTTTTCTAAATTAAAGAAGGGAGTAGGTTATTCTACTTCCTTTTTTTAATAAGAAAAGGGTGAGGTTTATTAATGTATAGAAAAGCTAGCATTTTAGTAATATTATTGGCTGTTTTGTCTTTCCCAAACTTCACGATGGCAGCAACGATTAATTATGAATATTTCGGCACATCTAATGGAACGCAATCTGGATATTTCAATCTCAATGTAAACAAGTTTGATCCAGACGAACATTTCACAGATGTTACGGTTGTCGGAGAAGGGAAAGGGCGAGTAGAGTTTTATACGGTTGGCTCGAATGGAGCAATTGATTCGAGTAATCCTGTCGCTTCTGGATCAGTTCCTGGAAAAGTGAACGGAGCAAGGGGGGCGCAGTGGTTCAAAATCTTTTCCGATGATGGCAAAGAGCTGCATGCGACGGTTGCTCATTCCACTGCACCACATGCTACTACAATTAATTTCGGTAGTGGTGGATATCCGGACGGTTCGGACAGTGGCGGAGGGGATGAAGGCGGCAGCGGTGGAGGAAGTTGCATGTCTTGCGAAGAGTTATTTTCATGTCCTGGTTGGAATCAATACATGGGGAAAGTGGACGACATAATCGCAAAAATTCCATCCCCACCCAATTGGCAAAATGTATCGGATACGTTCAGAGACACAATTGCACCGAGAATAAAGAGTGATATGTCTGACTTGTTAGGAAAAGCGCCATCTTTGCCTAGTATCCCGTCAATGCCTAGTGGTTTAGATGTTGGAGGAATAAAAGAACCAGAAGGAAAAGAAGCTAACGGGTTAGGGGATTCGAGTTTTGGTAGTGACGACATTAAAAACGGAGCACCTAAAATTCCAGTTCGTGAAGATCCAACAGATGGTTTTATTATAAAAGACCCTATAGGCGAGTTAGAAGATCCACCAAAATTAATACCAAAAGAGCCAGAAAATAAAGCGCCTGTTCCGACAGAGCCAGAAAACAATGCGCCGATACCAGAAGAATCGGAAAACGTTGCTCCTACACCTAAAGATGACGGAGCGAAAGCGCCTATCCCAGAACAAGATAGTGTAACGCCACCGAAACCAAGCGATGAAGCAGTGACAGCACCAATACCAGAGCAGGGAAATGTATCGCCACCTACGCCAAAGGATGATGGAGTTACAGCGCCGATACCTAAAGATGATGGTTTTAAAGTACCTATACCTAGTTCCGGGGGAGGGTCTTATCCTATTCCGAGTGGTGGAGGTATGAGTTTTCCAATACCAAGTAATTAGAAGGTGATATTTTGATAAAAAAGATTTTTGTTTTGTCATTACTTGTTTTCAGTTTAATCCCTTTGCAAAATGCATTTGCTTATACAGGGGGATTGCTAGATAAAAAGCCATTGCAAAGAGGACCGGATCATTTGAGTTCTAATCGAGTAATAACATCAGTGACAGATAATAATGCTAATACAAGTGAATCAATAGGCTCAAACGGATCGCAGTACGATACATTGTGGTATGAATTTGCAAAAGAAACATCGATTGATGGTTATTATATAAGCTCAAACGGAATTTTTACATTAAAGTTTTTTAATTCAAGTGGCAGCGTAATAAGAAGTATGAACATACCTTCTGGAATATTAAAAAATGATATTCCAGTTGTAGATAAAGTGAAAAAAATATCTATTGAAAATACAACAAATGTTCCTGTCTATATTTCTGAATTTGACTTATTTAATTCCCATATGATCACTTATAGTGATGTAACGAGTTTTGCAGTCTCAACAAAGATATTGTCCAATACACTCACTTGGAAAAATCCAGTTGATAATAAAAATTTTGTGGGGATAAACATCTATAGAAACGGTGATTTGTTAAAAAAACTGGGAGGATCAGAACAATCTTTTGAAGATACAGAGGTAAAAGAAGAAACGAATTACAGTTATACAATTAAAGCCTTATATGATGATGACAGCGAAAGTGCAGGAGTTACTAAGCAAATAAAAACACCTCGTATTCCTAAGGCAGTTGACGACGTTAGTTCATTAAAAGCTACTACTAATTATGACAGAGTTAATTTATCATGGTCGCTTCCGCAAACGGATCAATTAAAACATGTAAATATATACAGAGAAACACTTAATGAAAAAGTCTCAATCATGTTGTTGGCGGAAAATGAAAGCAAAAAGATATTTGAAACGAATGGAACATATTTCAATGATTTAACTGTATCGCCAACAACAACTTATGAATACACGCTTACGACTAACTCTAAAGATGATATAGAAAGTGATGGGGTTTCCATTAGAGCTACTACGTTAGAAGAACCGGCGCCGATTATATCGGATGGCGATTTAATAACAGATGAAAATGGAGATTATAAATTTGTATGGAGCGAGCCTACAAAAGGGACAGTCAAAATAGTAGTTGGTGGAAAAGAGTATGCAACAGTAAATGCAGCAGATAAACAAATTATTATCCCTAAAAAAGATATGAAATATTCCAAAATGGGTGATCCGGACGTACAAGCAATACCTATTTCCGAGAGTGGAAAAGAAGGGAAACCAGCAAAACCAAAACATGGATTAACCGACATGGAACTTCCTTTTGGGGTTACTGATCTATTGAAAACAGGTTCGGGTTTGCTATGGTGGATAGCTCCATTTGTTTTGCTGGGGCTTGCTTTCTTATTAGTTCCTAAATTGAGAAATTTAATTATAAATTCTGTTAAGAGGAAAAAGAACGAACAAATAACGGAAACGGAACGGAGAACGAAATCAGAGAATAGCAAAATAGAAAATACGGAATCTGATAAACCGATTAGAGAACCAAGGGAAGTAAAGGTGCGAGAACGTCAAATAATGGTAGCAGAGACCAGAAGGGAACGAACATTGAAAGAACCAAGATTTAACAGGTTAAACAGGACATCGAGAGAGACTAGACAGTTTTCTAATAGAACACGAGAACCGAGAGAAGGCAGACAACCAGAAAGAGCGCAAAGGATACCGAGAGAATTAAGAAAAGGGAGGTAATTGAATGGAAACCGAATTATTACAAGGCATGATAGAGATAATTTTTAGAGGGAATCTTCTCTATCTATCTCCTATTCTCTTTATCTTAATGATTATTATTTTTGCTGATCATTTTATCGAATTAATCGGAAAGGCATTAAATACAGGTAATAGTAGCGGTCGCAGGGGTCATTATTAATGGGCATAATAGGTGACGCGTTCGGAAAACTCTTCACGCTCATATGGCAGGCTTTAACGTGGATTGGATCATTTTTAAAAACTCTTTTTCAAGGGTTAGTAGATATAATAGTCGGCTTTTTTAAAGTCATATATGCATTGATCGATGGGTTATTATATTTGCTTTATATGATTGGTGTTTTAGCTGTAAAGCTTTTTCTTGTTATTTTTAACGCAGCTAAATTGTTGTGGTCGCTGATAGTTGGTTTTGGTAATACTTTGGCCAGTCTTAGTTATAGTCCTAGATCAAGCAGCGGCAACGGATATAGCGATATACTTAGGCGTTTATTTAAAAGTTTAGAAGTTTTGCAATTGGATGTAGTCGCTTATATATTGTTATTTTGCTTATGGTTTACTACCGCAATTGTAGCCATAAAGTTAATTAGTTCGATAAGGATAGGTGGAGACTAATGAATATTAAAGATACGATACATAGTTTTATCGATAAGATATTTCAGCCGCCTATCTCCTTTCTTGATTTAGCAATAGAGAAATTAAATGGCGTAAATATGGTAATCGCTCAAGGGTTAAACATAGGGAAGTATTTTTCTGTTTTTGGAGATATGCCGAACTCGTGGCAGCTAGTAATAAGCAGCATTTTAATATCAACGGTTTTTCTAGGTTCATTATTACTATTTAGATCATTAATGAGAATGTATTACGGAGTGAAAGAAGGTGTTAAGTGGTGGTAGAAGCATTTGTATACATGTACTTTGTCGGATTTGGTACAAGCTTAGGAATTGCAACGGCAGCATGGATTGGCTGGAAAGTATTTAATCGTCAAAAAGTAAAAACTAATAAACGAAAAGGAGCAATTGCAAGATGAGTTTTTTTACAAAAAAAGAAGAAGATGAATACGAATTTGAAACAAGAGACATTTTGATTGTTTTTGATGATGAACAAAAAACATCAGATATATGTACGATATCTCACATAGATCACGAAAGTGTCATTGTAGCTGGGAAATATAAAGTTCCTGTTTTGGATTGTGTAGTTACAACGGGACTAGATGGGCGCAACTATTTTTATAATGCACCTACTCAATCTATTGTAGAAACGAAGAGATTAGCAGAGTTGGAAAGAAGTATGGTTTTAGAGCAAATTACTTCTTATCGTCCCCCAGTTATTCCGGGGAGTATGGATTGGGTGAAAGTGATTTTAGCTGTTTTGCTTTTTATAGCAATCATAGGATTGATGTTTTAAAAATGAGTGTTGGAGAAATGCTCTACAACGAAATTAAAATTATTTTCACGGGGAGTTGGTCACTAAATGTCACAGAGCAACGCAGAAAAATTGCAATCGGCAATATCAGATGATTTATTTCCAACGGTGCAACACGTTTCAGATGTAAAACAAGTATTAGAAGAAATGAAGAGTACGGCTCAAAATTTAAGAGAGCCACAAATAAAAGCATTGTTGCTTTTAAAATCGATGGGAGAAAACAAATATATTCATCCAGAAGGGAATCCATATAAAAAGATAGTTGATTTTATCATGGAAGGAAAAATACATGTTGCTTCACCAGAATATTATTTAGATGCCATTGAAGCACTAATACCAAAACCACCGAAGCCAATTATTATGGCAGAGAAAGGAGCGATAAAGAAGTAATGGCACATCATTTTGTGATACAAGGACCTTTAGGATCAGGAAAAACATTTTTAGCTTCTACGTTGGCGCATTGGTGGAAACTGAAGACAGAAAGAAATGGTGGACATGTGGAGTTGTTCTCTAATTATGATCTATTTGATAGTAGACCGATGACACACTTCACTGATTGGTATGAGGTAGCGAAAGCACAAGGCAGTATTTGTGTATGGGATGAAGCATATCTTGCCTTTTCTAATCGTAAGTGGACTAAGTATGGTCAAGGGATATTGACTGATGTATTAATGCTGACTAGGAAAATGAAGTCTGTTCAATTTTACTGTACACCTTCTATTAACTTTGTAGATTCAAGAGTTAGACAGATTGCAGAAGTATTAATTACAGCTAGAAAAATAGGGGATAAAGGTTTCTCTTATCACTTTCAGGACTTCCAAACCGGTGAATTCATGATGAAACAATTTCTACCTATGTGGAAAGCTAAGCAAATAATGAGTTGTAAATTATATGATACAGAAAACATGGTTCAATACTTTCCTGTTCCCCAGAATGAGCGAGAAGGGGAGAAATTCTTTGCAGAGCTAGAAAGAATCCATGATGAAGCACGCGGAAAACAAAGGAGGTTAGTGATTTGAAGCTAAGCTTAGAAAATTTTTCATTAATCCCTTTTGATTATAAAAGGAAAGATCCACGAGGTTTGCTTTACTTATATCCTAACTCTTTAAATATTGTGGCATATGCACGTAAAATGCAGCAGTTTTCTTATTATCAATCACTAGAAGTGGCAGAAACATTAGCAAAAAGACAGGGATTCATCCTTTTACCATGGTCCTGTATTCATTGGAAACGAGCCAAAAAGCTTGGTAATGACCGAAAAATTAAGATTGGAAGAAACTCTTTCTTTTTAATAAAAATTGATGAATTGACGGATAAAGAAGAAAGTAAGCTTCTATATTATTTAGAAGAATTGCAGCAGGGAGATCAAACGGGATAATGAGTAAGTTACCTATTATTCTATTGCTGACATTATTATTGTCTTTCTTTAATCAGATGAATATAGATGCTGCCACTTATACCGAATTAGAAAATGAAGTAAATCAAATAAAAGTGGAAAAGAAGGAATTAAAACAGACCTTAAAGACAGTAGGAGAGTCACAAGAGTTAGTTAATCAATATAGCAAACTAGTAGCAAAAGAAAATGCTTATAAACGAGCCATTGACTATTTAATGGGAGATATCAAAGAGTTTAATTCGGAATATTCAGATGTTTGTATTGCGGTTTCAAAGGGAGAATTACCAGCTAGTTATCTACCTATCTATAAAGCAGCTGGAGAAAAGTATGGAGTGGATTGGACAGTTTTAGCTGCCATTCATTCCATTGAAACAAGTTTTTCAACCAGTAGATCAATGGTTAGTTACGCAGGGGCAATTGGTCCGATGCAATTTATGCCAGCCACCTTTTCTGCGTATGGAGTGGACGGCAATGGAGATGGACGAAAAGACCCATGGAATTTAGAAGATGCAGTTTTTTCAGCAGCTAATTATCTGGCAGCCAATGAATTTTCACACGATAAAAGAAAGGCAATCTGGCATTATAACCATGCGGATTGGTATGTAAATAAGGTTTTGGCAACAGCAATGATATATTCCATAAAAGGGTATGAGGTGAAAAAATGAATCTTATTCTAACAGGAGCAGAAACAGAAGTATTAACCGTTCATTTGCATGTTATGAGGAAAAATATCAAAACGGTTCTTAAACGTAATTATGGACATGGGGAAGGTAAAAGACTGTTAAAGGTGTATGACAAAGTTAAAGATAAGTTGAAGGATAAGCTGGAATTTTTAGAAGCAGAGAAGGGATTTCCTTTTGTGTTTAATAGAGAAGAACTGGAGTTACTTCATTCCTTTTTAATTGTTTTTTTTAATAAACTAAATGAGGAAATGAAATCTAAAATTAGAAATAACTTAGATAGAGAGAAAGCGAAAGAAAATATGCAGCTCGCTTATCTGGAGGAAGTGCAGAGAAAAGTAAATGAATTGGTAGGTGAATTAGTTGGTTAATTATCTTTCATCTACTGACTTGATAGCAGCAAGACTCATGGATGATACGACTGCCGTTAAATCATATAACGCTCAAATACTTAAAAAGATACAAGCTTTATTCGCAAAGAGAAAAATTGATAGATATGAATATGTTCACCTTGTAAATATACTCACTTGTAATGAATTAAAGATAGAAAACATGGTAGAAAGGATTAATCACATTATAGATGGCACAGAACTACGCTCTAGTGGTATTGATATGAAAATTTAATATAGGAGTAGGAGTTGGAAAGGAGTTGGAAGATAAATGAAATGAGAGAGAATGAATACTTAATATCCTGATCGATAATAAAAACTATATCTGCTTCTCTAAAATAGATATTAGATTGAAGTTACTTTGGCTATTATTGGTCTAAGAATCTTATTTGTTATTAAAAAAAGACAAATTAAACTAAAACAAGTATTCATTGAAAGGTGTTTTTTTAGTTCGATTTGTCTTTTTATGTAAAAAAAAGTCGAAAAAATCAACTTGAAAATTTACAAAAAATTCAAATATAATTAAAGAGTGTTATCTGTGGGGGGATAAATTATGGAGGTGATAAAATTAAAAAAGTTTTATTAATTATTCTTTCTATCTTAGTAGTTTTGGGTTTCTATTTAATACTAGAGTTTAAGAATAATATTAAATTAGTAGATTTTAATAAAGTGAAGTTGGAGGATAGGAACCTTGAAAAAGGAGCTCCACAAATAGAAGCTTGGGGAATTATTAGTTTAGGCATAGAGAAATACAGAAAAGAAGGACCGACAGAAAAAATTAAAGTTGCAATTTTAGATAGTGGTATTAATAAGCAGCATGAGGACTTAATTAATACAGTATCAAAAGAATATAATGCAATAGAACCAGGTAAAACGGTTGAGGACGATTTTGGACATGGCACAGTTATTGCAGGTGTTATAGCTGCTCAGGATAATGATTACGGAATAGTAGGAATAGCACCAAATGTAGACCTTTATTCTGTAAAAATACTAGATGATAAAGGAGCAGGTAGTATTGAAGCATTAAATAGAGGAATTCAATGGTGTATTGATAATAAAGTGCAAATTATTAATTTAAGTTTTGGTACATCTGAGGATAATACTCAATTGCAGAATTCGATTAAAAAAGCTATCCATGCTAACATTCTTGTTGTAGCTGCAAGTGGTAATAAGTTTGGATTAGAACCTGATTATCCTGCAAAGTATGAAGATGTTTTTTCAGTAACAGCAGTTAATAAAAATTATAAAGTTAAACCAAGATACTCGGCAACTGGTAAGGTTGATTATTCTTTACCAGGAATTTCTGTTTTATCAACATCTAAAGATGGAGGATATGCTAAGTATAGTGGAACTTCATTAGCTTCTGCTCATTTGACTGGAATACTAGCATTAATATTAGAAAATCATGTTATGTTTAAAATTGACTTAAATGAAGATAAATTAAGACAAAAAATGATAGATATTCTAAAAGATTACTCTATTGATTTAGGTGAGAAATCTATCTATGGGAATGGTTTTATAAAACTTTCATAATGAATGGAGTGTATAAATTGAAATTACCTTTATTTAAAAAAATAACTTCACTATTAATAGTTTTAGCTTTGATAGTTGGGTTAGTTCCAAACACTGTAACTTATGCAGCTGATAATTTAGATACTGATGAGCTTGAAGATGAATTAATCACGCAAATTTCTGAAATTACCGACAATGTCGAAATTGAAAATACTAGTGATTCTATGAATGTAAATACAGAAATTTCATTTGATGATGAACAGTTCGATATAAGTGAAGAAGAGGTTGGTGAAGATTTTTCAAACGAAGATGTAAATGAAGAACCTTTTACAGTAATTAATGCAAACGTTACTCTATCAATAAATATAGAAACAAACGAAATTAAGGTCATTTCTAAAGAATTTGATGTAGATGGCAATGAACAAATAAATGAATATAGTATCGATACAGAAAATGCTGTAGCTGGAGAAACTTTAGAAGCAACATTTACTGATTTAGAGACAGGAGAAAAATATGATGTGAACTCAGAAGAACTTAAAGCATCTTTTGTATGGTTTGCTATTCCAATCGGTGTAGTAATTGGAGAAGCGCTATTAGCTCATTTAATTTCAATTGGCTTAGCTGCAACTATCTCAGGTGTGACGTATATAGCTATTTCAGAGTTTCTAAAAAAAGATAGATCCAAAAAATACAACCATTATATGGTCCATCTAGACAATAAAAAGAAATTTTTAGGAGTTGGAAATGGTATATCAGCGACTAAAGCAGCTAGTCGTCTTAAATCAGGACTTAGTACATGGTCAACATCTAAATCTAATGCTCAATCTGTTGCAAAGAAGGGTAGTCCAATTGGTAAAGCACTGGGGCCAGAAATAGATAAAAATAAATCTGGTAAACTTTATCACTATCATCCTATTAGTGGTTATAAAAATGGTAAATCTGTTAGAATTGAAGGAGCACATGCTTTTTATGGCTCACCACAATAAATTAGGAGAAGAAAATGATTACAATTACAAAAAATCCTAAAAAAAAGACTTATAAAGATTTAATGGAATTAGCTTTTAAAATTTGTGATAGCTTTCATTTGGTTATTAGAAAAGATATGGGAACAATTGAGGATTATAATCAGATTTTACAAAGATTAGAGAGCTCTTTGATAGAAATGAAGGAAGAATCCGAATGGGCTAGTACTATTCTTGGAGATGGACAAACCGCTTACGTTTATTATTATAATACCGATAATAATGCGAAAAAAGTAGTTTTAGAATCCTCAAATAATTTGTTTGGATGGGAACATCCTGATTTACCAGAGGATTTATCTTTTTTTAAGAATAATAAAGAGTGGTTAGTAACAATTAGTCATGAAAAAGAAGCATTTATTTATAATAGTGACAAATCGGAATTAGATCAGATTAATGCTATTAAAGGTCTTAAAATTCTACACGAAAATGATTAACATTTGTTGAACGCAATAATAAAGAGTCAGTTGAAAGTAAACTGGTTCTCTTTTTTATTTACTAAGTTATAATTAAAGTTATAAATTTACTTAACCTAATAAAGTTTAAGAAAGGATTTGATAATATGACAACCCACTACTTTATTTCAACAATTAGACCTATTCCAGAGTTTCATGAACCAGATAATAATCATCCCTTTATTAGTGGAGAAGCTTATAAAGAAGATTTACCTTTCAACTTACCGTATGTCTATGAAGTAGGAAGTGATGAAGTTGAACTCATATTATTTTTAGATGAATTTATGCTACTCGGAGATATCGTGGAATACTATATTTATGAAGAAGGGCGTAATGGAATACCACTTTCAGAAAACTTTCCAAATGAGAGTAGGACTATAAATCTTCTGAAAAAGACCTATAAAGATGAATATGGGGAATACAAATTAGATACAAAAAAATGGAGCGATGAACTTTCAAGAAAAATTATTGGTTCTAAAAGAAGTATAACAACTTTTATTAAAATCTAATATAAAATTGACCATTTCTAGAAAAGTAGGCTCTCACACTAATTTATAAGAGGTGATTAAATGCAAAATAGTGTGAAATATGCTATTTACGTCCGTGTCTCTACCGACCGTGACGAACAAGTATCCTCAGTTGAAAACCAGATTGATATATGCCGAAACTGGCTAGAACGAAACGGGTATGAATGGAACGAAGATAGTGTATTCAAAGACGAAGGTATCTCTGGAACTGTCTTCCTAGATCGTCCAGCTATCCAATTATTATTAGATAAAACCAAAAAAGGCGAAATTGAAATGATAGTATTTAAATCGATTTCACGTTTGGCCAGGGATCTAAAGGATAGTTTGGAAATAAGGGAAACTCTTCTTGCACATAATGTCAGGGTTATCTCCATCGAAGAAGGATTTGACAGCTTTAAAGTAGGCAAGAATGACATGGTATTTGAACTTTGGAGTCTCTTTGCTGCTCAATACTCTAGAACGCTATCAAGCTCGATTTCTGCTGCTCTAGCAGCTAAAGTAAGACGTGGAGAACATATTGGGAAAATTCCCTTTGGCTACAATCGAATTGATCAAAAGCTGGTTATCAATGAGGAAGAAGCAAAGGTTGTTAGGCAAATGTTCCACTGGTATAACGTCGATAAATGGGGATTTAAGCGTATTACAAAAGAGTTGAATGATTTAGGTCTAAAACCAAAGCAAAAGGATAAATGGCAAGTTACATCTGTTCAGAGAATCCTCCAAAATCCTATTTATCATGGAAAGTTTATTCTTAATCAATATACAACGGTTAAAGTTGGTGGAAGAAAGAAACAAATCAGAAATCCAGACGAGAAATGGATAATCTTCGAAAATCATCATCCACCGATTGTGACCACTAATCAATTTGAAAAAGCCAACAGCAAAGACTTCAAAAGTAGAAAAACTAAAATAACTCCTTGGAATGAATTTCGAGATATTCTAAAATGTGCTCATTGTGGTTCTAACATGGTCATCATGCAGAGCTATAAAAAGAAAAAAGATGGAACTCGTATTGAATGGAAATACTTAAAGTGCAGCAAATATAGAAGATATGGAGCGCATGGCTGCATTAATCATGAACCGATTCGTTATGAACAATTTCGAGAGTTTATTTTACGTGTATTAATAGAAAAAGGGGATAGTATTCGCCTTAGTTTTGATACAGAATATAAAAAGAAGCAGCTGGAAGATACACGCAGTATTGAAAATAAAATTGTTCGTTTGGCGCAACAAAAGAAAGATGTATTAGATCTCTACTTAAATGATCGTTTAATTTCTAAGGCTGAATTTAAAGTGAAAAGAGATGAACTTGATAAACAAATTTCTAAGTTAAATGATAAGCTTTTCTTACTAACACAGGAGGAAAGTACGTCCATTAATATAGAAACAATAAGGCAAGCATTTAAGCAGCTGGAAAATGAAGATAGTGATTTGCATTATGCTTTTCAACAGTTATTGGAATCCATGGAGATCAGCCAGGATGGAACACTCGATATTAGATATAGCTTTGAACAAATGACATAACCTTAACTGCTGAATCCCTTTTATATCAAGGGTTATACTCATGTGATTTTTACTTGCAATAGGTATGCATTTCGAATGCTATGCAGAAGCTGGGCGTGAAGGGGCGTTCACAGGCTGTTGTAGAACTCCTTAGAATGGGAGAACTAGAGCTATAATAAAGAAGATGATCTTGTATAAGCGGGGAGGAAATTCCATTCCTTTGTCGGCTTATATGGGTCATCTTCTTTTAATGAGGATAAAATGGCAAGAGGTCTTTCTTTTAATACGCAAGACAGGAAAGGGGTTGCTCAATAGTTGAATTATCAGAAATATTATTTTTGTTTCATTAGATGAAACTTGAACTAGTAGAATGCTACATTTGTTAGTAAAAGGGTAGAAAGGCTTGCTTTAGTCCTGAACTAAAGATGAAAAAAGAAAAATGATTAAAAGTACTTATTTTGTTAATGGGTTAATATATCTATTTGGTGTTTATAAATTATAAAATAAATAGTAAAATGGTATCGTTAGATAATTATGGAAAATGCAAAAAGGAGTGTTAAATTTGGAAGAAGCAAAAATGAATAAAAAAAGCATATTGGAAAATATCGAAATAACAAGGAGGTATGTTACTGATTTTGTAAATAACTTAAATGAACTCTCTCGCTTAAAATCAAAACCATTAAAGTTCGGTAAGGTCTTGCATGTAGTCTCCTTTATAATTATTTACTTATACATATTTAAACCACTATTTATGGGATCTCTTATTTTAGCACTTATTGTTTATTATTTTGGTTATAAGATATTGAATAGTACCCTTCAAAAAAGGAAAATTGCCAAAAATGCAGAAAAAATAAAAAAGTTAGAAGAGCAACAAGAAATTTTAGAAAATGAAATTAATTCCCTTACCTTGATACCGAGTAAGTATCTTTATATTGGAGCACTTAATAAGTTTTATGACTATCTATCTGTAGGTAGAGCAGATGACTTAAAAGAGGCAATGAATATTTATGAACAGGAAATTCGTCATGAAGAACAAGTTAATGAAATAAAAAATATGCAGGCGTTACAAACAGAAGCTTTAAGAAAGGCTGATACAGCCAATACATTAGCTTGGATGAACTTATTTAAAAGATAAGTCTGATTTTAGGTTGACATTTTAATGTTAACAGTTGGGCAATTACAGATTGTAGCAGAAAACTCTTTAGCATGGGAGAACTAAAGCTATAAATAAAGAAGATGATCTTATATAAGCGGGAAGGATATTCCACTCCTTTGTCGCCTATATGGGTCATCTTCTTTTTAATGAGGATAAAGGACGTGATGTATTTCCTTTCATGAATAAGAAAGGTAACACTTTTTTCAAAAATAGTATTATTAGGAATGTTAATTTTCTTTCGTAGGTTGAAGTTTTTGAAAACGAAGCAACTATTACTAATGTTTAATAAAGAAGGGTCTGTACTGCTCATATAGTTTATATTACTTAATAGGTTGTTAAAATTTTGAAATTTTGTTTTGTGACTTTACTCCCCAATTCCAAAAATCAGATCCGTAACTGGTAAGAAATTTATTAGAAATTCAGTAAAGTTACAGCCTATATCCATAAAAAAGTTGTCTGAAATCGGATAAATAACATAAATAGGATAATTATCATTTAAATGAAGATTAATAGCTATATGGAGTTGGGCACTCATACATGTAGCAATGACTAGCATGTTGTCTGGATAATCAAAAATATCATAATAAGATAAAATCTCATTTATAAGTATAAGTAATATTTCAGCGACATGATGTTGAAACTCAAGGTCATTTGTAAACTGTAAGAAGTTTTTATACTCTTTAGGGAGACGATAGTCAATTGTTTTTTCTAACAAAATACTATCTTCATCTGTTATCCCCTTTTTTAGAATAAAACCATATGGTACAAATGAAACGCGATAATAAATTTTTTTGTCGGAATGGTATGTTTAGCAAGAGATTGGAGAATTGTTTTAACTTCTAGTTTTGAATTTAAATTAAAGTAATCTTCCTTCATTAATTTATTTCCCTTTTATTTTCATTTATATTGTATATTGAAGTCATTATATAATCATCATATCATTTTTACGTATATAGAAAAGAAAATAAAAGCTATAAGAGGACTTATTAAAGTGCATCAGATATCAAATTTAGCATCTAAATTAATACTCCATTAACTTTTCGCCTTATACATTTACGAGGGAAGAATTGTAGATTATAATTAAAGATACTGATTCGTAGGAAATTGTCGGAAATTAATTATATTTGTATATTTATATATGGGAGTTGTAATCATGATGACTGAAGAGAAAAATGCAAAGGAATACTTGGAGAATATAGCTACGATAGAAAAGGATATGCGATACATATCGGGTATCATTAAACAAAAAGGGCGAGAGATATTAAGTGATTATACAATGACTCCTCCTCAATTCGTTGCCTTGCAATGGCTATTTGAAGAGGGAGATATGACAATAGGGGAATTATCAAATAAAATGTTTCTTGCCTTTAGTACAACGACCGACTTAGTTGATCGGATGGAAAAGAATCATTTAGTTCAAAGAGTGAAGGATCCGAATGATCGACGTGTGGTTCGTATTCATATGCTAGAAGAAGGAAAAAGATTAATTGACGAAGTAATTAAAAAACGTCAAAACTATCTTCAAGAAGTACTGAATGAGTATACAACCGGAGATATTGAGGAATTAAAGAAAAATTTCATGCGTTTACATCAAGTAATGCGAGAAAAATGAGGCGGTTTTTTGGAAAGAGCAATAGGGGTTATAGATTCTGGAGTTGGTGGATTAACGGTAGTGAAGGAGATTATGCGCCAGCTTCCTTTTGAAAATATCGTATACTTAGGGGATACGGCAAGATGCCCATATGGACCAAGAACGGGAGAAGAAGTAAAGAAATTCACTTGGGAAATGACTAGATTCTTGTTGAAGAAAAATATTAAAATGCTTGTGATTGCCTGTAATACTGCTACTGCAGTAGCATTAGAGGAAATTCGCGAGCAGCTATCTATTCCTGTAATTGGAGTAATTATTCCAGGGGCACGAACAGCAATTAAGGTAACAAAAAATAATTATATAGGCATGATTGGAACAATTGGCACTGTTCGAAGTCGAGCGTATGAAAAAGCATTAAAAAAGATTAATAATCGAGTTAGAACAGTCAGTTTAGCATGTCCGAAATTTGTTCCTTTAGTGGAGAGCGGCGAATATGATGGACCAGTCGCAAGGAAAATTGTGAAAGAAACGCTTTGGCCATTAAAGAATAAAGAGATAGATACGCTAATACTTGGTTGTACCCATTACCCTTTGTTGGCAAAAGTAATACAAGAAGAGATGGGGGAAAAGGTAAAAGTGATTAGTTCTGGCGCAGAAACGGCACGAGAAGTTAGTACCATTCTAAACCATCATGACCAGCTTGCTTCAGAAGAGAATCAAGTAGAACATCATTTTTATACAACTGGATCAAAAGAAATTTTTGCTAGAATAGCATCAAACTGGCTAAATCAAGCAATACATTCTGTTGAAACAATTAAATTGTCATAAGTAATAAGACTGTCTTATGTTTCATTAACAAAAATGTCTAGATCAGTTCTAATAGAGACATTTTTGTGGATGAAATAGTGGGACAGTCTTTTTTTTTGAAAAAAATCTTCTAAAGACGGTCTAAAAAAAAGATAGGCTCGTATATATATTAGTACAAACTGTCTTAGGAGTGATGAAGAATGTCTAAGAATAACAAATTGACCATAGTTTCTGCGGTTTTAATATCATCTGTGTTGATCTCTGGTTGTAGCTTATTGGGAGATAAAGAAAAAGTAGATCCACCCCAAACTACATCTTATGAAGATGATGCAGTGAAAGAAAATGCGGACAAAGAAACAGCGGGAGAAGTTGCTACAGAGGATGCAATGCCTATTGAATTATATTTAATGGATAAATATGGGTACGTTGTTCCTCAAACATTAAATCTGCCAAAAACAAATTCGATTGCAAAAGAAAGCTTAGAATATTTAGTTAAGGGTGGAAAAGTTTCTGAAATGCTGCCAAATGATTTTCAAGCAGTAATTCCGCAAGATACGAAAATTAGTATTAATGTAGATGAGGATAAAGTGGCTACAGTTGATTTTTCAAATGAATTCAAAGAGTACGAAGCTAAAGATGAAGAGAAAATTTTACAATCAATCACGTGGACTTTAACACAATTTGATTCAATCGATGCTGTTAAGCTCTCTTTAAATGGTCATGAGCTGACAGAAATGCCAGTTAATAAAACACCGATCCAAGGTGCTTTAACAAGGGCAGATGGCATTAACGTTAATACGGATGATGTTACAGATATTACAAACACTAAACCATTAACTGTTTATTATATTGGCGGAGATTTAGATTCATACTATTATGTACCAGTAACAAAGCGTGTTAGCAATGCAGCAGAAGATAATGTGGCTGCCGCAGTAGGTGAATTAATAGAAGGCCCAGGGATGGGAGGCGCAACAGCATTAACAAGTTTATTACCTAATGATGTGAAGCTGTTAGATAAACCAGTAATAGAAGATGGTAAAGTTACGTTAAACTTTAACGAAAATATATACTCTAGTGGGTTAAACGGAGAAGAAAAAGTACTAGCTGATGAAGTATTAAATTCATTAGTATTGTCATTGACAGAGCAAGAAGGCATTGAAAGTGTTTCTGTTACTGTTAATGGAGAAGCTGATTTAGTGAATGCAGAAGGAGAAAGCTTAACTAAACCAGTTACTCGTCCGGAAAATGTGAATACAGGTAGTTTCTAATAAGTTAATTGATAAAGGATACGCTTTTAAAGCGTATCCTTTTATTTTTTTAGTTCAGAGTGTCGATGGTAATAATTTATCCATACGGATATTTATAGTGAATTATATAAGGATTTCCATTAAAACAGAAGAAACCGATGAAATGACTTTATAAACTTCACAAAACTGTCTTTGGAAATAAGGAAGAAAGGGTATATACTTTTATTAGACGCATTTTTTCAATCGTAGTAAACTAAAAGAAAGAATAGCAATTACATATGTTTCAACGTGGAAAATAACATTTTTAGCTAATTAAGGAGATTTATGATGAAAGAGATTATTATTGCAACAAAGAATACAGGCAAGACAAAAGAATTTGTCCAAATGTTTTCACCACTTGGCTATGAAGTAAAAACACTATTAGATTTTCCAGATGTACCAGATGTAGAGGAGACAGGAACAACATTTGAAGAAAATGCTCTCCTTAAAGCAGAAACGATTTCTAAGCTACTAAATCGTGTTGTTATCTCAGATGATTCTGGTCTTGTTATAGATGCATTGAACGGTAGACCTGGTGTGTATTCTGCACGTTATGCAGGTGAACAAAAGAATGATCAAGATAATATGGACAAGGTTTTGGATGAATTAGAGGGAGTTCCAACAGAAAAAAGAACAGCTCGCTTTTGTTGTACACTAGCAGTTGCAATTCCAAATGAATCCTCCATAACATTTACTGGTACTTGTGAAGGGATTATTTTAACGGCAAGAAGAGGAGATTACGGCTTTGGTTATGATCCGATTTTTTATGTAGAGGCAGAACAAAAGGCAATGGCAGAATTGCCGCCAGAGAAGAAAAATAAAATTAGTCACCGTGCAAATGCATTAAAAAAACTAAAAGAACAGTTACCAACTGTTTTTAAGGAAGGGAACTAGACCTGGATGAAAATTTTGATTGTAAGTGACAGTCATGGATTGGTATCCGAGTTAGGTGTTTTAAAAAAAAGGCATGAAAAGGATGTAGATTTGTTTCTACATTGTGGAGATTCAGAGCTTTCAGCAAGTGAAGAAGTGATGGCGGGATATATTACGGTTCAAGGGAACTGTGATTATGAGGACAGATATCCAACGGAAACAATTCAAGAAATTGCGGGAAAAAAGATTTTTTTAACACATGGGCATTTATATGGGGTGAAATCCTCTCTTAATAATTTATTGTACAAAGCAAAGGAGATGGGGGCTAATATTGCCTGTTTCGGGCATTCTCATTTCTTAGGGATGGAAGTGGTTGATGATGTTCTTTTCATTAATCCGGGTAGTTTACGATTGCCTAGAGGTAGAAAAGAACAAACATATGTCATTTTAACCATTGAGACTAATCGATTTGTAACAGAGGTTTATGATTTTCATAATGGGTTACTTCCAGAATTAAAAAGTGAATTTCTTTTCTAGCAGGCTTTTTCCTAATGAGGAAGAAAAAAATTCCTCATTAGGAAAAAAAACTTCAATAAACTATTGACTTTATGTCCCTATAATCATATAATAACTATTGTCCTCATAAAGACTTAAGAAATACATAACATGTCCCAGTAGCTCAGCTGGATAGAGCAACGGCCTTCTAAGCCGTCGGTCGGGAGTTCGAATCTCTCCTGGGACGTTTTTTATTTGTTTTTATGATTACTTAGTAATTTTTCAGCTTATATGAACTGCCTATATTATTATAATAAATAGTCTATTAGTTGCGATAGAAAAACTATGCTTATCCTATAGGATATGATATAATATTTTTGGTAAACATTTCTGGAATAATTAATACATTATGTCCCAGTAGCTCAGCTGGATAGAGCAACGGCCTTCTAAGCCGTCGGTCGGGAGTTCGAATCTCTCCTGGGACGTCTGCAAAAAAAAGCTTAAACCTTTGTGGTTTAAGCTTTTTTTCTTACTCTACTTTTTTTCGTTCTACTGTTGTATTCATCGTTTGGGATGGTATGACATCGACTTCGCTATTATCAAAGCTTAATTTGTTCAACTTTTCTTCTTCCGTTTCCGCATCATTATCTAAAAGAACAATGTATTTTCCTGCTTGCAGTTCTTCCTCATATGGTTCTAAGTCCGTACCAGAGAAGAAATTTTTTAATCGATCTAAAAATGATACTGGCTCAACCTCGTTAATTGCTGAGGTTGTATTCACTTCTGTCTCTTGTTCGATTAAAGCAATTTGTTCATTTCTAGTGATGACGGAAATATGATCTGGAGAATAGCCTTTAGAGAGTAATTCCTCAATAGCATCTACTGTTGCTTCAGGAGAATCATATATACCTACTACATTTTTTGTCATATACCTATTCCTCCTTTAAACAATTGATTGTTGCATATTGTATATATTCCCATTATTGAAAGGGAATAAACAGGGGGATTTCTTTTTTAGCTTTTTGAAATTTTGTTCTAATAGCAAGAGGTAATAGTAGCTTCTTATATTGAAATAACGATAAGGAGAAAAATCTAATGAAATGCACGGTTTGGCATGGGCTTAAAGTGAAAGTAGTTATTTTTTGTTACAAAGAATGTAAGACTAAGGAAAAAATTAAAAAGTGTACTGCGACCTTGTCGTGATAGAAACTATAACTAAAAGTTTCTCCCGTATATTTTCCTATAAAGGTATAATTAGGTACGATTTAGGTAATAATTTCAATAAGAAAAAAATAATGTTCAGAAAATCACTTACATTACTTGAAAACGCTTACTGTTATTGTGTATAATAGATTTAAGTAAAAAAACAAACAAGAAATGAAGTAATGTGAATAGATGAACATAACAAAAATATGTAGAAGGAGATATGCACCATGATTCTCAAAGAATTAGGAAGAAGTAGGCTTATTGTTATTAATTATTATAAGAATGGTTTGTTAGAAACAATTAAGGGGCAGGTTCAGAAGCTCAATCTGATCGATCAAACGATTGATCTAAAAGATGATAACGAAAATACGTATCAAATTCGTTTGTCATGGATACAAGATATATGTGCTGTACATTAATTTAATTTCTAAAAAATGCAATCGCTTTCTTTTGTGGTGATTGCATTTTTTTTATAAAATAAAAAATAATTGTAAGAAATAAAAAAACAATGTTAGATTTTGTGACATTTTAGTTTAATAGAAAGAATTATTTTATTATAATGAAGTCTATAAGAAGATTCCACCATATATTTTTATCACAATCATAACGGGCAGTAAGGCCCTCATCTCAAGCTGAGAAAAATCGAGGAAGCTAGAACTAGATGTTGGAACTCTTTCGTAAAGGTCCGATAAGTACAACTTACCAGGAGTAGAGATGAGAAAAATCCCCACTCTTGGAAGTTTTCTTTATAGGTAATTTTCAGTAAAAAAAGAATTTTTTAAATTTTTTTGAAGGTTTAAAAAGTACATGCATTCTTTATATGACAATAATGTAAGCGTTTCCTGGAGTTGTCCTTGTTGTTTAAATAATCAAATAATTCTCAAAAATACTGTTGACTCTTGTTTAAATTCAGCGTAAGATAACCTCAACAAATGAAAAACACAAGATGTTACTTGCTAAAACTAGTAACACGACAACATGACAAACTGACTGTGATTAAACACAATAAATATAAGTAATTCGATGATGAGGATAAGTAGTTTTCTATTTGGATTCCAAAGAGAGCTGGTGGTTGGTGTGAACCAGTGAACCAATAGTTAATGAACTCACCTCAGAGTGTTAGCTTGAAAGGTAAGCAAGTAGAGCTAACCGAGTGTTTCCACTCGTTATCAAAAGAGAACGAACCGTTCATAAAGCGCATACACTTATTTACAGTGTATGAATGAGGGTGGTACCGTGGAAAGGAAAAGCCTTTTCACCCCTTTGTTTACTAAAAAACATTAGTAACCATTGGAGGTGGAAAGGCTTTTTTTATGGATATAGCCTTTCTTGGCAATATCCAGTGAATAAGTAAAAGGAAAGAATTTAGGGAGGTTATACAAATGTTACAGGAGACTGCCTTTGAAAATACAAAGGCCCAAGTAAAACCGTTAACTGGTGCTGATCTCTTACTGCAAGCTTTGGAAAAAGAAAATGTTGAATTTATTTTCGGATATCCAGGTGGAGCTGTGTTACCAATTTATGATAAGATTTACGACTCGAAAATTTTTCATGTATTGCCAAGACATGAACAAGGCGGTATTCATGCAGCAGAAGGATATGCGAGAGTCTCTGGAAAACCAGGTGTAGTCATTGCAACATCAGGTCCCGGTGCTACAAATATTGTAACAGGGCTTGCTGATGCTATGATGGATTCTCTGCCACTAGTTGTCTTTACAGGTCAAGTAGCAACAGGTGTGATTGGAACAGATGCTTTTCAAGAAGCAGACATTTTAGGGATTACTACACCGATAACAAAATATAATTGTCAGGTTCGAAGCCTTGAAGATATTCCTAGAATCATTAAAGAGGCGTTCTATATTGCTACAAGTGGAAGACCAGGACCAGTATTAATTGATTTTCCAAAAGATATTGCTGCAACCATTTCAGATGTTCCAGCTGAGAAGGAAGTAGACCTTCCTGGTTATCAGCCGACAACACAACCGAATTATTTGCAGATTCGCAAATTAACAGAAGCTGTAAGTGCTGCAAAAAAACCAGTAATTTTAGCAGGAGCAGGTGTCAACTTTGCAAAAGCGAGTGCCGAGTTACTTCAATATGTAGAACAGCAACAAATCCCAGTCGTACATACACTTCTTGGTTTAGGAGGTTTTCCAGCTGATAACAAGTTGTTTGTTGGTATGGGAGGAATGCACGGTTGTTATGCCGCTAATATGGCTTTATATGAAGCAGACTTATTAATTAATGTTGGGGCAAGATTTGATGATCGTTTAACAGGAAACTTAGCCCATTTTGCACCAAATGCCATTAAAGCACATATTGATATCGATCCTGCAGAAATTGGTAAGATTATTCCAACGAAAATACCGATTGTTGCCGATGCTAAAGAAGCACTAACTATGTTGATAAAGCAAAAAGGCTTACAGTCAGACCATAATGCATGGTTAGAAAAGATTGAAAATTGGAAAAATGAATATCCGTATTATTATGAAGAATCCAATCTTCTGAAACCACAGCAAGTATTGGAGCTGTTATACGAAAAGACGCAAGGTGAAGCGATTGTAACTACAGATGTTGGACAGCACCAAATGTGGACTGCCCAATACTATCAATTTAAAGAGTCCAATCGCTGGGTAACATCTGGAGGACTAGGTACAATGGGATTTGGACTTCCATCAAGTATTGGAGCTCAATTAGCTGATCCAAAAGCAACGGTACTTGCTATTAGTGGTGATGGGGGCTTTCAAATGTGTAGCCAGGAGCTTGCGCTAATAAGAGAATTGAATTTACCGATTAAGATTATTATTTTTAATAATCAAGCATTAGGGATGGTAAGACAATGGCAAGAGTTTTTCTATGAATCTCGCTTTTCTCATAGTAAGGAATCTTACCAACCGTCGTTTGTTGCATTAGCAGAAGCGTATGGAATAAAAGGCTATCAAATATCTTCCGCAGTAGAAGCTGCTAGCATTCTGGACGAAGTGTTAGCGGTAAGAGAACCTGTATTATTGGATTTCCGCATTGATCCTGGTGAGAATGTATATCCAATGATTGCTCCAGGTAAAGGATTGCATGAAATGGTAGGGATGAAGCCATGAAGAAAATAATTAGTTTAACTGTTATGAATAAATCTGGTGTATTAAACCGGATCACTAATCTCTTTTCAAAACGAAACTACAACATTGAAAGCATATCAGTGGGACATACGGAGCATGAAGGAGTCTCACGAATTACATGTGTTGTGCATGTAGAAAGTGATGGCGTCATAGAACAAATCACGAAACAGTTAAATAAGCAAATTGATATTTTGAAAGTAGTAGACATCACTGATCAGGCTATAGTTGCAAGAGAGCTTGCCTTAATAAAAGTACTTGCTACACCGCAGACTAGGCACGAGCTATACTCAGTTATTGAACCATTTAGAGCTTCTGTAATCGATGTAAGTAAAGAAAGTCTCGTTATCCAAATTACAGGAGAATCAACAAAAATTGAAGCTTTTATAGAACTGCTAAGACCTTATGGAATTAAAGAATTGGCTAGAACTGGTACAACAGCATTCCCTCGTGGATCTCAAAAAACAGCAGCTCATAAAAGCAACTATTCTATCGTCTAAAAATCAATATTAAATAGGCTTTTTTCAAAAAGATTGTTGTTTTTCGATAGATTTATTGAGCAGTCTGAATACGTGAAGACGTCTATTGGATAAGCGAGAAAGGTGAGACCCCTAAAAGGCATTACTAAGAAGGATCCCCGCTCGCCCTATAGAAAGTGAAATGTATTTAGGTTGCGGTTGACTAATAGCAAAACTTATGAAAATAGCCATTAAATAAATCTAATTTTACAAACGAAAGGGAGAAGAATAATGGCAAAAATGTATTATAACGGAGACGCAAATTTAGGATATTTTGAAGGGAAAACAGTTGCAGTAATTGGTTATGGATCTCAAGGACATGCACATGCTTTAAACATGAAAGATAGTGGTGTCCATGTCATTATTGGATTAAGAAAAGGTAATTCATGGAATAAAGCAGTGGAAGATGGATTTAATGTTTATTCAGTTGGCGAAGCAACAGCTCAAGCGGATATTGTAATGATTTTACTTCCAGATGAATTACAAACAAAAGTATATAATGAAGAAATTAAACCAAATTTAACAAATCAAGCATTAATGTTTGCTCATGGATTCAACATTCATTTTAATCAAATTGTCCCTCCAAGTGAGAGTGATGTACTATTAGTTGCTCCAAAAGGACCAGGTCATCTTGTAAGAAGAACATTTGAACAAGAAGCAGGTGTTCCAGCATTGTTTGCAATTTATCAAGATGTAACTGGTGAAGCGAGAGAGCTTGCACTTGCTTATGCAAAAGCGATTGGAGCTTTACGTGCAGGAGCTTTAGAGACAACATTTAAAGAAGAAACAGAAACGGATCTTTTCGGTGAACAAGCGGTTCTGTGTGGTGGTCTAACTGCTCTTGTAAAAGCGGGCTTTGAAACATTGGTTGAAGCAGGATATCAACCAGAATTAGCATATTTTGAGTGTTTACATGAGTTGAAATTGATTGTTGACTTGATGTATGAAGACGGAATGGCAGGAATGAGATATTCAATTTCAGATACAGCACAGTGGGGAGATTTTGTAACAGGACCACGTATTGTCACAGATGATGTGAAGAAAGAAATGAAAGCTGTACTTACAGATATCCAAGAAGGAAAATTTGCTAAAGGCTGGATTTTAGAAAATCAGGCAAATAGACCAGTGTTTAACGCGATTAATGCGAGAGAAAGTGAACATTTAATCGAAAAGGTTGGAAAAGAATTACGTGCAATGATGCCATTCGTTAAAAGCTCGAGAAAGAAAGAAGTGGTTGGTAGTGGCAAAAATTAAGATATTTGATACGACATTGAGAGATGGGGAGCAATCTCCTGGCGTAAATTTAAATTTGGCAGAGAAGTTGGTCATTGCTGAACAGTTAGAAAAATTGAATGTAGATATTATAGAGGCAGGCTTTCCTGCTGCCTCTAAAGGTGATTTTGTCTCTGTGCAACAAATAGCGAAAACAATAAAAAATAGCTCTGTTACAGGTTTAGCAAGAGCGGTAACATCTGATATTGATGCAGCTTGGGATGCTTTAAAAGACGGTGCAGAACCAAGAATTCATGTGTTTCTAGCAACGAGTCCTATTCATCGAGAATACAAGTTAAAACTGTCGAAAGAACAAGTTGTGGAAAGAGCGGTAGCAGCAGTTAAATACGCTGCTAAAAGATTTCCAGTTATCCAATGGAGTGCAGAGGATGCATGTCGTACAGAACTTCCATTTTTAGCAGAAATAATAGAAGAAGTTATTCAAGCAGGAGCGCGTATCATTAATATTCCAGATACTGTAGGCTATATAACGCCAAATGAGTACGGTGAAATTTTTCAATATTTAAAAAATAATGTCCCGTCCATTGATAAAGTTTCCTTATCAACCCATTGTCATGATGATTTAGGAATGGCAACTGCAAACTCACTAGCCGCTATCGAGAATGGAGCAACTCAAGTAGAGTGCACTATTAATGGCATAGGAGAGAGAGCTGGAAATGCTTCTATGGAAGAAATTGTGGTAGCGCTTCATATTAGAAATGATCATTATCAAGAAAGAACAAGAATTAATTTGAAAGAGATTAGCAGATCAAGCAGCCTTGTTAGTGAATTAACTGGCATGGTGGTCCCAGGGAATAAAGCAATTGTTGGTCGCAATGCCTTTGCTCATGAATCTGGGATTCACCAGGACGGAGTTCTTAAGGAGAAAACTACCTATGAAATTATTTCTCCCGAACTTGTAGGCTATGTAAACAACAATAATATGGTTCTAGGGAAGCATTCAGGTAGTCATGCCTTTAAAACAAAGTTGAAAGATTTAGGGCTTCAAGTGAAAGATGAGGATGTTAAAGATCTCTTTATTGCATTTAAGGATTTAGCAGACCATAAAAAAGAAATTTCCGATGAAGATATCATTGCCATTTTTCTAGAAAACAAGCTTGCTAAAGAAGAGAAATACTATGAATTAGTTGATGTTAAGGTCCAACATAAAAATGACAACGAAGCTGATGCGATTGTTAAGCTTTCTGGTCCGAAAAATGAATTGATTATTCAAAATGGTACTGGATCAGGAAGTGTTGAAGCATTATATAACACACTAGAAATGTCCATATCTGGTCAAGTGAAATTAGAAGATTATCGAATTCAGTCATTGGGTGCTGGCAGAGATGCGTTAGCTCAAGTATTTGTTAGAGTGCAATATGACGAAAAAGAAAGTACAGGAAGGGGCTTAGACCAAGATGTATTAATAGCATCTGCAAAAGCCTATATAAATGCTATTAATAGAGGAATTTTGGCAAGAGAACAATTTCTTGAAAAAGTGTAAGCTTTAAGATCCACATCGAGCTTTGATATAGGGAGCGAATAGAAATGAAGAAAAGAATCGCCGTATTGCCAGGTGATGGAATTGGACCTGAAATAGTAGCAGGAGCAATGAAGATTTTGCAAACAATTGAAACATTATATAGACATCAGTTCGAAATCACATACGCTGATATTGGTGGTTGTGCAACAGATAAAACAGGGGCTCCTTTACCTAATGAAACGATTACGATTTGTAAAAATAGTGATGCGATTCTTTTAGGAGCAGTCGGAGGACCGAAATGGGATTCCCTTCCTGTGGAAAAACGTCCAGAGCAAGGACTATTGAAAATAAGAAAAGAATTGAACCTGTTCGCGAACATCAGGCCAACAAGCTGTTATGAAAGTTTAGCAGCCTCGTCTCCTCTTAAAGAGGATATTATCGCAGGAGTGGATTTAATTGTCGTCCGTGAATTGACAGGAGGCATCTATTTTGGAAAGCCGAGCGAACGTAGGTTAATAGATGGAAAACCAGGTGCTGTCGATACACTCCAATATAAGAATGAAGAAATAGAACGTGTAGTCGAAAAAGCATTTGAAATCGCAAAAACACGATCGAAAAAGGTTACTTCTGTAGATAAAGCCAATGTTTTAGAGACTAGTAGAGTATGGCGGGAGATTGCAAGTCAAGTAGCAGAAAAATATCCAGATGTTATTCTAGAGCACATGCTTGTTGATAATGCAGCGATGCAGCTTGTTAGAAACCCAAAACAATTTGATGTGATTGTTACAGAAAATATGTTTGGCGATATCTTAAGTGATGAAGCATCAGTGTTAACAGGCTCGTTAGGAATGTTGGCATCAAGCAGTTTATCAGCTGATGGACCGTATCTTTACGAACCAATTCATGGTTCTGCACCGGATATTGCAGGGGAAAACATCGCCAATCCACTTGCAACCATCTTATCCGTAAGTATGATGCTGCGTTTATCTTTTCAAATGGAGAACGAAGCAACGATTATTGAAGAGGCTGTTAATAATGTCTTGAATAAAGGCTTTCGAACAAGGGATATTCTTGCACCAAACTGCACGATCGTTTCGACGACTGAGATGGTAGAAGAAGTAGAGAAAGAAATTCGACAGCTTGTTAAAGTGGCACATGTTTAATAAAAATGGACTGTTTCGAAAAATTGGCTGATATATGGACGGATTTGGCTGAAAAGATGCGAGTTTGGCTGATATCCTGATCGATTTGGCTGAAAAGTCGAAAGTTTGGCTGATATCCGGCCCGATATAGCTGAAAAGATACAAGTTTGGCTGATAACCGGTCCAAGTTTATATAAAAATTTTACAAAACAGCTTTTAAAAATAAAATAAGCTTGTCAAAAGCGGTAGTGATTGGATATAGAGGACTATTAATAGAGAGAAATATAACGTTAAAGGGCTTGTCAAAAGAATACTTTGACAGCCCTTTAACTACAACAGGGAAAAAGAATATGGATTGGAGGGCAAAGTAATGGGGAAATCCATTATCGATAAAATTTGGGAAAAACATGTAGTACATAGAGAAGAGGGGAAGCCGGATTTATTATATATTGATTTACATCTCGTTCATGAAGTTACCTCTCCTCAGGCATTTTCCGGATTGAGAATGAAAAATCGGAAAGTGAGAAGACCAGATCGGACATTTGCAACGATGGATCATAATGTACCCACTATTAACCGCTTTAAAATAGATGATGAAATTGCCTTAAATCAGATGACTACCTTAGAGAAGAACTGCTTAGAGTTTAATATTCCATTGGCTGGTTTACAAAGTCCAGAGCAAGGGATTGTTCATGTAATTGGGCCAGAACTTGGATTAACACAGCCTGGAAAAACAATTGTTTGTGGTGATAGCCATACATCGACTCATGGGGCTTTTGGAGCATTGGCGTTTGGGATAGGCACAAGCGAAGTAGAACACGTCCTTGCAACCCAAACACTATGGCAAACAAGACCAAAAACGTTAAAAGTAGAGGTCAATGGGAAATTGGAAAATGGTGTAAATGCAAAAGATGTCATTCTTTATATACTTTCTAAATACGGTGTGAATTTTGGAACTGGTCATGTTATTGAATACACAGGAGATGTGATTCGTAATCTTTCAATGGAAGAAAGAATGACGATTTGTAATATGTCTATTGAAGGCGGAGCACGTGCAGGGTTAATTTGTCCAGATGAAATAACTTTTGCTTATTTAAAAGGAAGAAAATACGCACCGGAAAATTGGGAAAGCGCTGTTCAAGAATGGAGCCAGTTAGCGTCTGATGAGAATGCATATTACGATAAAGTCATTACGATTGACGGATATGATATTGCCCCAATGGTAAGCTGGGGGACCAATCCATCAATGACAGCTAAAGTGGATGAAACAATTCCAACAGCAGATTATTATCAAGAGGAAACAGACCGTCGAGCTTTATATAGTGCTCTTCAGTATATGGATCTTAAAGAGGGAATGGCGATTACTGATATTGCCATTCAGCATGTATTTATCGGTTCTTGTACGAATTCTAGAATAGAAGATTTAAGACAAGCCGCAAATGTAATCAAAGGACAGAAAGTATATCCAGGAGTAAGAGCACTAGTTGTTCCTGGGTCGCAAAAAGTAAAAAAACAGGCAGAGGAAGAAGGATTAGATAAACTTTTTGTAGAAGCGGGCTTTGAATGGAGAGATGCAGGCTGTAGTATGTGTTTAAGTATGAACAATGACGTGGTACCAAGTGGTGAGCATTGTGCATCTACCTCCAATCGTAATTTTGAAGGTAGACAAGGAGCGGGTGCTAGAACGCATTTAGTCAGCCCAGCAATGGCAGCTGCTGCAGCGTTAAATGGACGATTTGTTGATATTCGAAAAATGAATGCAGAATTACAAGCAACAACGTAAAGGAGGAATTTGCAATGAGTGGTTTTAAAAAGCTTTATGAAAAAGCAGTAGCGATGGATCGGGTAAATGTGGATACAGATCAGATTATCCCGAAGCAATTTTTGAAGCGTATTGAAAAGACTGGATTCGGTAGATTTGCTTTTTTCGATTGGCGCTATTTGAAAAATGGAGAACCGAATCCTGAATTTGAACTAAACTTACCTGAAAATCAAGGGGCATCTATTTTGATCGCCAATAAAAACTTTGGCTGCGGATCGTCAAGAGAGCATGCTCCATGGGCTCTCCAGGACTTTGGATTTTCTGTTGTTATTGCCCCGTCTTTTGCAGATATTTTTTATCAAAACTGTTTAAAAAATGGAATGCTTCCAATTCAATTACAGACAGATGAAGTGGAATACCTTTTGAAAGCTGCACAAAATCAACCCTATTTCCTTCATATTGATCTTGAAGAAGAAAAAGTAGAGGATGACCTAGGCTTTTCCGCGACTTTTTCTATCCATCCTTATTGGAAAAAGATGCTGATAAATGGCTGGGATGAGATCGAAATCACACTTCAATACAGTGATAAAATCACAGAATACGAAAATATAGCTGTTCAAAAATAGTTTATAAAATGTTAAAAGACCCTTTCTAGTCTTAAGGGTCTTCAGACTGTAGACAAACCTCTGAATTTTAGATATAGAGGTTTGTCTATAGTCTATTTATTAGTCCCTTTGAATAGGGATGTTGCTTTCCGCTCCAGGGGTTCGCTTTCCGTGGGCTGGTCTGCTTACAGCCTGCAGGGTCTAAGCTGTCTCGCTAAAGAGACCACTGAAAAAGTCTTTTTTTCGTGTGAAATTAAGAGCAAGCATATTTGAAAGTGAAAATAAGGTTGGTTTGGAGAGGCGTCCGCTCGACTCCTATGGGAGCTGCGAGAAAGTCAGAGACTCCGCAGGAATGAGTGACGAGGAGGCTTGGCGCTCGCCCCATGGAAAGCGAGCGGACGCCTCGGAAAACAAATCGATCATCTTATGTTTAAAAAGTGGCTATCGTCCATCATCATTAACTGGCCAGTTTTTCAGTGCCCTCCTCGCTAATCCCACAGGAGCCTCACCCCTTCCACTCCAAGCAACGTATGAAAATTCAATTTAAGTTTCTAAAAATCTTTTTGTCGACGAACTGAAGACCCTTTCTAATCTTAAGGGGCGTTTCTTTTGCGCTTGATTCGGTTAGTTATATTTATAAAAGACGGTAACCTATAAATGAAAATGCAGGTTGCATCCAATAAGAAAAAAAGCTACACTAGCAACAAAAAGAATGCATAGGCGGTTAATAGGATGAAGAAACGGGAGCAGGAAAAAAAGGATAACGTTATTTTTTTTCCCGATTTAGATAAACGTTTATTACAAAAAGGATTAGATGCTATTCAAGAAAAGCGCTTTAAAGAGGCTGTTTTATTTTTAGAAGAAGCGAAAGAGAGAAATCCAGTCCATAGTGATATAAACATTGGCCTTATTCTCTCTTACTATGAATTAGGTTTATTGGATCAGGCAAAACAGATAGCGAAAGAAATGCTTAAAGAGGATCAGGGCGACTATATCCAAGTCCTAGATTTGTATATCATGATTCTCGTACAGCTACATGAATATGAAGAGATAGTTACTACTATTGAAGTGCTGCTAGAAGAACACCAAATTCCGGCAAATAAAATCGAACACTTTTCTAAAATGCTTATATTTAGCAGGAAAATGGCTGATTCCTCTTCACCTGTGGATAAGGACGATTATAGCGAAGAAGAGCCATTAGATGCTGATACGAATTTAATGGAAGTAGAAGATCCGCAGGAACAGATGCTTCTCATAGCTAAAATGTCCACTCAAAACATTCGAGCATATATAGAAGAAGTAGAACTATACCTTCGAGATGAGGAAAAAAATCCATTTTTAAAAACGATGTTAATCAATATTTTACAAGAGCAAGAATATGAGAAAGAAGTAGTGATTCAGAAGTTTGATCGAACAATTGTGATTAAACCAACTGCACTGAAGGATATGAAAGAACAGGAGCAATACCAAAAAATAACTAGTATTCTTATCGATTATGTGGAAAGCAATGACCCTATTTTGTTCGAAAATATTAAAATGTTAATAGATCGACAAATTTTTTTGCTTTACCCATTCACACTAGACGATTACAGGGAAGAAACATGGGCAGCGGCTTATCATGCGGTTGTAAATCAGTATTTTGGACAAGAAGATGGAGAAGAAATCCTTGTATTATATGGAGTCAAAGAGGATGATTTAGAACAAGCAAAAACGTTTATTAATCAACTGGAGCAAATTTCTTATCCTAATATTTAGGCAAGGATGTTGAAACAACTGGAACGTATGATATAATGTAATGGTTGCATTTAGAAAATGCGAAGATGTATATTTCTTACTAGATAACTTTTTACCCATTAGGAGGTTCTTTCTGTTTCATTAAAAACAGTAGCCAAACAATAATAAAGAAGTTAATCTATACATTAGTAGAAGTAATGAAAAAGTAGAATAGATTGTTGGAGGGAATTTATAGTATGTCAGCTAAATGGGAAGTTTTAGAAGGGAACCGCGGCGTTCTTACAATTGAATTAGATGCAGAAAAACTAAACGAAGGTTTAGATTTAGCATTTAAAAAAGTAGTTAAGCAAGTAAATATTCCTGGATTCCGTAAAGGTAGAATTCCACGTGGAATGTTCGAACAACGTTTTGGTGTTGAATCTTTATACCAAGATGCAATTGATATTCTTTTACCAGAAGCTTATGCAAATGCAATTGAAGAAGCTGGAATTGAGCCAGTTGATCGTCCTGAAATCGATGTAGAACAAATCGAAAAAGGAAAAGCATTAATCTTCAAAGCGACTGTTACAGTGAAGCCTGAAGTAACATTAGGCGAATACAAAGGTTTAGAAGTACCTGCTGTAGAAACAACTGTTACAGATGAAGAAGTAGAAGCTGAAATTAAAGCATTGCAAGAAAAACAAGCGGAATTAGTAGTAAAAGAAGACGGTACTGCTGAATTAGGAGATACAGTTGTTATGGACTTCGAAGGATTCCAAGATGGAGTTGCTTTTGAAGGCGGAACTGCTGAAAACTTCTCATTAGAACTTGGTTCAGGTCAATTTATTCCTGGCTTTGAAGAAAAATTAGTAGGAGTTGCTACTGGCGAATCAAAAGAAGTTGAAGTTACATTCCCAGAAGAATACCATGCTGAAGATTTAGCTGGAAAACCTGCTACATTTAAAGTAACAGTTCATGAAATCAAAGGAAAAGAACTTCCTGAATTAGATGATGAGTTTGCAAAGGATGTAGACGAAGAAGCTGAAACATTGGCTGATTTAAAAGAAAAAATTAAAACTCGTTTAGAAAACGATAAAAAACATCAAGCAGAGCATACAGTTCGTGATACAGTTGTAGAAAAAGCTTCTGAAAATGCAACAATTGATATTCCATCTGCTATGATTGATACAGAAATTGATCGCATGATGAGCGAATTCGAACAACGTTTACAAATGCAAGGTATGAATCTTGAGTTATACTTCCAGTTCTCAGGACAAGATGAAGCAGCTCTTAAAGATCAAATGAAAGAAGATGCTGAAAAACGTGTTCGTTCTAACTTAACTCTTGAAGCAATCGTTGCTGCAGAAAGCATCGAAGTGACAGAAGAAGAAGTTAATGCTGAACTTGAAAACATGTCTCAAATGTACAATATGCCAGTAGATGCTATTAAACAAGCACTTGGTGGCGTAGAAAACTTACAAATGGACATAAAAATGAGAAAAGCAATCGATTTCCTTGTAGAAAACAGCAAAACTGTTGCATAATAGAAGTAAGTAAAAAAACTAAGGCGCGACTATTTCGTGCCTTAGTTTTATATTAGTGTTAAATAACATATAATATGGGTAACTATAATATAAGTTACTCTAACCGTACAGGAATATACAACTAGCGAAAGAGATAATATTTCCAGATTTAAAGAAGCAAAATCTGGTTATGCTTAAGGAAGTACATACATTTTACCGTTATTGGATGATAGAGGACTGACTACCCGAGTTGTATTATTTCCTGTACATTACTATCATGTGATACAATTCAATACATAACTGTTGAAAAAAGTAAATTTGTTTTTGAACAAATAAATAATCCGTAACGGTAAAAATATACAAAAAGAAGTTTTAAGGGGTGAAGGCATGTTTAAATTTAATGACGAAAAAGGCCAGTTAAAGTGTTCATTCTGTGGAAAGACGCAGGATCAAGTTCGTAAATTGGTTGCTGGTCCTGGTGTATACATTTGTGATGAATGTATAGAACTATGTACAGAAATCGTAGAAGAAGAATTAGGTACAGAAGAAGAAGTAGAATTTAAAGATGTACCGAAACCAGCAGAAATTCGCGATATCCTTAACGAATATGTAATTGGTCAGGATCAAGCGAAGAAAGCACTTTCTGTTGCCGTGTATAACCATTACAAGCGCATTAATTCAAATAGCAAAATTGATGATGTGGAATTATCAAAAAGTAATATTGCGTTAATTGGGCCAACTGGTAGTGGTAAAACACTTCTTGCACAAACACTAGCAAGAATTTTAAATGTACCGTTTGCTATTGCAGATGCAACTAGTCTAACAGAAGCTGGATATGTCGGGGAAGATGTAGAAAATATTCTCTTAAAATTAATCCAATCTGCAGATTATGATGTAGAGAAAGCTGAAAAAGGTATTATTTATATTGATGAAATTGATAAAGTAGCACGTAAATCAGAGAATCCTTCTATTACGAGAGATGTTTCTGGTGAAGGGGTTCAACAAGCATTATTAAAAATTCTAGAGGGTACAGTAGCAAGTGTTCCGCCTCAGGGTGGCAGAAAACATCCTCATCAAGAATTTATTCAAATTGACACAACGAATATTCTATTTATTTGTGGTGGTGCATTTGACGGTATTGAACCAATCATTAAAAGACGTCTAGGCCAAAAAGTAATTGGGTTTGGTTCTGATGGTAAACAGGCTGAAGTAGAAGATAAAGATCTACTAGCTAAAGTACTTCCAGAAGATTTATTACGCTTCGGGTTAATTCCTGAATTTATTGGTCGTCTTCCTGTTATTGCTAGTCTTGGTCAATTAGACGAAGAAGCATTGATGGAAATTTTAACAAAACCAAAAAATGCGTTAGTTAAACAATTTAAGAAAATGCTTGAATTGGACGATGTCGAATTAGAATTTGAACCAGAGGCACTTAAGGAAATTGCGAAAAAAGCAATTGAAAGAAAAACAGGTGCACGTGGATTACGTTCTATTATTGAGGGAATTATGTTAGACGTGATGTTTGAACTGCCTTCAAGAGATGATATTGTTAAATGTATCATTACAAAAGAAACAGTAACAGATAATGCTTCTCCTAAGCTTGTTCTAGAAGACGGAACAGTAGTGGATAAAGAAACAAAAACTTCTGCTTAACAACAGTTATGTGAAAGAATCAATCGATATATTATTTATCGTTGGTTCTTTTTTTTGTGACAAAGTAGGATTAAAAACGATATTAGATGATTCTCCGCTTCATTTCTTTTCCACCTCCATTACTTCTCCTTATTTTTTTCCATGAAATCTTGTTTATTCCAACAAAGGGAAGGAGATACTATTTTTTAAAGACAAGGCACCATTATGTATAGAGTCTTTAGTTAAAGGGCTATTTGTGTATTTTCTCAAATAGGCACCTAGCTTCTCTTCTACAAGCTGGACGTGGATGGGAGTGAGAATGCTTCCTTCCTGTTCAAAGCAATAGAGATAGATACATAATCGCTAACCATTGAAGGAAACGGTCCAAGTTATTAGAAAGCTTTCTAAGTGAATTATGAAGGAAGCTAATACTTGTAAGCTGTTTTTAAACAACATGATTTCAGGAGGTAAATTTTTATGAGTTGGGCGGAGATCGCTTTATTTGTACAATTATTCTTTGGGATTATTATCGGACTTTATTTCTGGAACTTATTAAAGAGTCAGAGAACACAGAAGGTTTCGATAGACAGGGAATCAAAAAAAGAAATGGATCAATTAAGAAAAATGCGTGCGATTTCATTAACAGAACCACTTTCTGAAAAAGTACGTCCAACAAGCTTTTCGGATATTGTGGGACAAGAGGATGGAATTAAATCGTTAAGAGCCGCATTATGTGGTCCAAATCCACAGCATGTTATTATTTACGGACCGCCAGGGGTGGGGAAAACAGCAGCAGCTAGACTTGTATTAGAGGAAGCGAAGAAGAATCAGAAATCCCCATTTAAGCCGAACTCTGTGTTTGTGGAATTAGATGCGACGACAGCTAGGTTTGATGAAAGAGGTATAGCAGATCCATTAATCGGCTCGGTTCACGATCCAATTTATCAAGGAGCTGGAGCAATGGGACAAGCTGGTATTCCACAACCAAAACAAGGAGCAGTTACAAATGCACATGGTGGGGTACTGTTTATTGATGAAATTGGAGAATTACATCCAACCCAAATGAATAAGCTTTTAAAAGTATTAGAAGACCGAAAAGTTTTTCTAGAAAGTGCCTACTATAATGAAGAGAATACGCAGATTCCATCTCATATCCATGATATTTTTAAAAATGGATTACCAGCCGATTTCCGATTAATAGGGGCGACGACTCGTACACCAAATGAAATACCTCCAGCCATTCGTTCTAGATGTATGGAAGTGTTTTTCCGAGAATTAACAAAAGAGGAAGTTATTCAAATTGGTAAAAAAGCTGCTGATAAAGTGAAGATGAAAATAAGTGAGAAAGCCCTTGATACACTTTCTGAATATGCCAGAAACGGCAGAGAAGCAGTTAATATGATCCAGATTTCTGCTGGACTTGCAATTGGAGAAGATCGTGACTTTATTAAAGATGATGAAGTAGAATGGGTCATTCACTCCAGTCAGCTCTCACCAAGGATGGAAAGAAAAATTAACGATCATTCCGCAATTGGATTCGTTAATGGCTTAGCTGTGTACGGTGCGAATATAGGGGCTTTACTGGAAATCGAAGTGACGGTTATTCCCGCAAAGGATGGAAAAGGAAGCATTAATATAACCGGAATTGTAGAAGAAGAAAGCATTGGTGGACAAGGGAAATCCATTAGAAGAAAAAGCATGGCGAAGGGTTCCATCGAAAATGTTATCACTGTTTTACGATCAATGGATGTTCCTGCCGACCAATTTGATATTCATGTTAATTTTCCAGGTGGCATTCCAATTGACGGACCTTCTGCAGGAATTTCAATGGCTACAGGTATTTATTCTGCCATCTACAAGCAACCTGTGGATCGGAAAGTGGCAATGACAGGAGAAATAAGTATTCATGGCAAAGTAAAGCCTATCGGAGGAGTAATCGCGAAAGTGAAAGCGGCAAAGGCAGCTGGTGTGCAGAAAGTGATCATTCCACAAGAGAATATGCAAGCTATCTTAGAGGAAATAAAGGATATTACAATCATTCCTGTCGAATCTTTAACTGAAGTGCTAGAGCATGCATTGCTTAAGGAAGAATGGAAAGAAGAAGCTATTCCAGCTTCCACGATTGCATTAACAAAGAAAGAGAGCATTTAATTTCATAAAAGAAAACTTCCGTCAGAGGGGTTTTCCTCAACTCTAGCCCGTAAAGAGTGGGATAAATTTTAAACAATGCTGTCATTAAAGCATTGTCACTGTCGACTAATTCCGTTAAGTGAAAGTTAGTCGGCAGTTTTTTTGTGAATATAATTTGAATAAGAGGCGTGATTTTGGAATACAATTTACCCTTAAAAGAATGCTACATTTTATTAAAAGCAAATATTATTATATAATTGAGTAAATAAGAATAGGCATTGATCTTTTTCTTTTTTGAATGGAAATCGCCTAAATAAGCCATTTTATTAAGGAAGGTTTGTTTTTGAGTGTAACCTTTCATTTTTCTCTTCTCGTGTTTTTCTTTAAGTAGACGTGATGCATTAGAATGAGTAAAAAATGGAAGTTGGGAAGTAGTTCTATTTTTACTGCTTGTCTAATAACTCTAGTTAATAGACACATTTTCATAAATAAGATAGAATTGTACAAAGCGTTAGAATGCAAAGGATGCCTATATCGCAAAAGCTATTATAAATAGGCGATAAATGGAAAGGGATTTTTTAAAGCTGGAGGTGCAACGTCATGGAGGAAAATAAAAAAACAATAGTCCCCCTCCTGCCGCTTCGAGGTTTACTGGTTTACCCGACGATGGTGCTTCATTTAGATGTTGGTCGTGATAAGTCAGTGCAGGCTCTCGAAAAAGCAATGGTAGAAGACCATTTAATTTTTCTTACAATGCAAAAGGATATGGATATAGACGAACCTGAAGAAGAAGATCTATACAAAATGGGAACTTTGACAAAAGTGAAACAAATGCTAAAGTTACCAAATGGAACAATTAGAGTTCTGGTTGAAGGAATACAAAGAGCAGAGCTGGAAGAATTGATTGAGGAAGAGAGTTATTTTGCGGCAAGACTACGTCTGTATGAAGAAGAGAATACTAAAGACGTAGAAGATGAGGCATTAATGAGAACAATGCTTCAGTATTTTGAGCAATACATAAAAATTTCTAAAAAAATATCGCAAGAAACATATGCAACAGTTTCCGATATGGAAGAGCCAGGCAGAATGGCTGATATTATTGCTTCTCATCTTCCTATAAAATTAAAAGAAAAACAGCAGATTTTAGAAACATTAAATAATAAACAAAGAATGAACTATGTTATTGATATCATTCAAAATGAAAAAGAGGTTTTAAATCTCGAGAAAAAAATTGGTCAGCGCGTAAAAAAATCAATGGAAAGAACACAAAAGGAATACTATTTACGTGAACAAATGAAAGCCATCCAAAAAGAATTAGGCGACAAAGATGGCAAAACTGGCGAAGTAAGTACACTGCTTGAAAAGATCGAAGAGTCCGGTATGCCTGACCATGTAAAAGTAACCGCATTAAAAGAATTAGATCGTTACGAAAAAATTCCCTCTACTTCAGCAGAAAGCTCCGTCATTCGTAATTATATTGATTGGCTCTTAGCTTTACCATGGACAAATGCAACAGAAGATGATTTGGATCTTATTAAAGCGGAAAAAATCTTAAATGACGACCATCATGGCTTAGAAAAGGTTAAAGAAAGAGTATTAGAGTATCTTGCTGTACAAAAGCTTACAAACTCTTTAAAAGGTCCTATTCTTTGTTTGGCTGGCCCTCCAGGAGTAGGAAAAACAAGTCTGGCACGTTCGATAGCTCGCTCCTTGAACCGGAATTTTGTCCGCATCTCATTAGGGGGAGTGCGCGATGAATCAGAAATTAGAGGACATAGACGAACATATGTAGGAGCAATGCCAGGTAGAATTATTCAAGGAATGAAAAAAGCAGAGACGATAAATCCTGTATTTTTGTTAGATGAAATCGATAAAATGTCCAATGATTTTCGTGGGGATCCATCTTCTGCGATGCTAGAGGTATTGGATCCAGAACAAAACCATAATTTTAGCGATCATTATATTGAAGAAACTTATGATTTATCGAAGGTTATGTTTATTGCAACAGCCAATAATTTGTCGACCATTCCTGGACCATTACGTGATAGAATGGAAATTATCTCAATTGCTGGATATACAGAAATCGAGAAAATTCATATCGCGAAAGATCATCTATTGCCTAAACAAATTAAAGAGCATGGGTTATCTAAATCTCAGCTGCAGATTAGAGAAGATGGTATCCAAAAGATTGTCCGATTATATACAAGAGAAGCAGGAGTACGTACTTTAGAAAGACAATTAGCAACCATTTGCCGCAAAACAGCTAGAATGATTGTAACTGCTGAAAAGAAAAAAGTCGTTATAACTGCTAAAAATGTAGAGGACTTCCTTGGTAAGCCAATTTTTCATTATGGTCAGGCCGAAGAAGAGGATCAAGTTGGCGTTGCAACTGGTCTTGCCTACACTACAGTTGGCGGCGATACTTTACAAATTGAAGTATCCTTGGCTCCTGGGAAAGGCAAATTAGTCTTAACTGGAAAATTAGGTGACGTGATGAAGGAATCTGCTCAAGCAGCATTCAGCTATATACGTTCCAAATCAGAAGAGCTAGGCATCGATGCGAATTTCCATGAGAAATATGACATTCACATTCATGTCCCAGAAGGTGCAGTACCGAAGGATGGTCCATCTGCAGGGATTACAATGGTAACCGCGCTTGTGTCTGCTCTTTCTGGAAAACCAATTAAGAAAGAGGTTGGAATGACAGGAGAGGTAACATTGAGAGGGCGAGTTCTCCCAATTGGAGGATTAAAGGAAAAATCTCTTGGTGCTCACCGTGCCGGTTTAAAAACAATCATCATTCCAAAAGATAATGCAAAGGATATCGATGATGTTCCTGAAAGTGTAAGAGAAGAGCTAGACTTTATTTTAGTTTCACATGTAGATGAAGTATTAAAACACGCGTTGAACGGAAGTGTAAATCTTTGAAAGTTAATCAAGCAGAAATAGTAATTAGTGCCGTAAAGCCAAGCCAATATCCAGAAGGGAATCTACCGGAATTTGCTTTAGCAGGTAGATCGAATGTTGGTAAATCTTCTTTCATTAATCGCATGCTCGGACGAAAAGCGTTAGCTCGCATTTCGTCCAAACCAGGGAAAACACAAACATTGAATTTTTATTTAATTAATGAAATCATGCATTTTGTAGATGTACCTGGCTATGGATATGCAAAAGTTTCGAAAAAGGAACGAGAAGCATGGGGAAAAATGCTTGAAACGTATTTTACCTCAAGAGAACAATTAAAAGCAGTTGTATTGATAACAGATCTACGTCATCCGCCAACTACAGATGATATTTTAATGTATGACTTTTTGAAGCATTATGGAATACCTTGTGTAGTAATTGCTACAAAAGCAGATAAAATATCAAAATCTCAATGGCAAAAACACTTAAAAGTAACAAAAGAGACATTAGGACTAAGCCAAGAAGATTACCTAATCCTATTCTCATCCGAAACAGGAGAAGGAAAAGACAAAGTCTGGTCCCTGCTAGAACATTTAGCAAATAAATAAAAAAAAGACTCACAGCCTCTAACTAACGTTAAAGGAAAGTGAGTCTTTTTTTGTTGGAGTTTAATAAGGTGAGGAATCCTTATTGTTTCAAATATTCCCACTGAAGGTTATGTTCAAAGCCCCATGTACTTGTATAAACTTTCATTTCCTCTTCTTCGAAACTAAATAATACCCGCCAACAATAATGAGTAGAATAGGGATCAAGTTATTTAAAGTATGGGGACTAATTTTTAAGAATGTTAGTGAGCCAAGAATTTCTTGATAGAAAAGCAATAAAACTGCTAGCAATAAAAATAAAAGCCCATTTAACAAGCCTTGTCCCGTTTTCTGATTTTGAAGAATAAAGCCAAGTGCGATAATTAAGATAAAAGTTCCCGTGTGATCCGGCCAAATAGCAAGCTTATTCACTAAATGAAAATGTAAACCAAATCCAGTTAAAATTACCCCTGGCAAAATTACACCATAATCCTTTCCACCATAGCCCTGAAAAAGAAAGGCGATCCCAATGATGATTAATAGGGTTGGCCAAGTATATAGATTGGGTAGAATGGTAATATTAAATTCCTTTAAGATGAAATAAAATCCAAAACCAATTAATACGATACCAGAGAACCATTTTTGTGTTTTCATTATTTCCTCCACTTCCAAAAAACTTAGCTTGAATACATAGAAGATTTTTGTTACTGTACAATGAGTAAAGTACATTTTTTGTACAAAAACTAGCATTTAAAAATAATTTTGCAAAAGAAGTATAAACTATTACTAGTAAATAACGTAAGTATAATTCTTTTACTGTTATTAATACTATATCTTACCATATGAATTCACAATTTGTTCACATTTATAGGGCAAATTGTTTCCCATTTTTGAAATGAATTTGTTATAATAACTACATGTTAATAATTATTATAATTTAATCTATTTATATAAATGGTTTAAAAATGATCTTTATGAATATTTAGGTAAGAACTTACTTTGGGGGTGTCATTAGGTAAAATGCATATAATAGTTGTCGGTTTAAACTTTAAAACGGCCCCAGTTGAAATTCGCGAACGCTTAACATTTGATTCAGAGCAAATAGGGGAAGCTATGAATCAATTACAAACTAAAAAAAGTATATTAGAAAATGTTATTATCTCAACGTGCAATCGTACGGAAATATATGCAGTCGTAGATCAGCTTCATACTGGTCGCTATTATATTAAACAATTTTTAGCAGAATGGTTTCAGTTGGAACAAGATGAATTTGTTCCTTATTTATTTGTGTATGAACAAGATGGAGCTTTGAATCATTTATTCCAAGTTACTTGTGGTTTAAATTCTATGGTTGTTGGGGAAACACAAATTCTCGGACAGATACGTACGAGCTTTTTAACGGCACAAGCGATTAAATCTACCGGTTCGGTATTTAATCAGTTATTTAAGCAAGCTATTACGCTGGCAAAAAAAGCACACACAGAAACAGATATTGGTGCAAACGCTGTGTCTGTAAGCTACGCGGCCGTAGAATTGGCAAAAAAAATATTTGGTACTTTGCAAAATAAAAATGTACTAATATTAGGTGCAGGGAAAATGGGCGAGCTTGCTATTCAGAATTTGTATAGTAATGGTGCGAAAAACGTAACTGTGATAAATCGCACATTTGAGAAAGCTGAAACACTTGCTCATCGTTTTGAAGGCCAAGCAAAACCAATGAATGAGTTGCAGTGTGCATTACTTGATGCGGATATTGTTATTAGCTCCACTGGTTCTAATACATTTGTTATAACAAAGGCAATGATGAAAGCAGTCGATAAAATCCGCAAAGGTAATCCACTATTTATGGTTGATATTGCGGTACCACGAGATTTAGAACCTGAAATTGCTGAATTAGATAGTGTGTTTCTTTACGATATCGACGATTTGGAAGGGATTGTGGAAGCAAATCTTCAGGAGCGTCAAAAAGAAGCGGAAAAAATCATGATTATGATCGAGGCAGAAATTAGTGAGTTCAATCAATGGCTTCATTTATTAGGCGTCGTGCCAGTCATTTCTGCCCTTCGTGAAAAGGCACTTGTTATTCAAAGTGAAACAATGAAAAGTCTAGAAAGAAAACTCCCTAATCTAAGTGAAAGAGAAAGAAAGATTTTAAATAAACATACAAAAAGCATTGTAAATCAAATGTTGAAAGATCCAATACTTCAAGCGAAGGAATTAGCTGCACTTCCTGATGCTGACCAATCGATGCAATTATTTATGAAAATCTTCAATATAGAATCCGATACAACAAAAGAATCCAATGATGGGGCAAAGGAAGAAGAAAAAGAAGCGTTTTCTCCAATTGTACGGCCATCCATTCAAGTGTGATTAGTCTAACTACTTGAATGCTTTTATTTCTTTTGACAGGAAAGTATGATTCGTTATGAAGCGTTTGAGAATAAAAACTCTTTAAATGGTAGTTTCACTTTCCTTTTCATAGGTTAAAATATAGTTGGGGATTACGAATTAAAAGCTATGTTAAGTTTTTGTAAAAGACTTCATATTAGGATCTTTTTTGTTCGAAGGGGACGCGTTGATGCAGGATATATTTATGACTAGACTTCATGAATTCACGATTATTCTTTATGCGTTATCTGTGCTATTTTATTTTTTTGATTTTATGCATAATAACCAGAGAGCAAATCGAATAGCTTTCTGGTTACTTTTATTTGTCTGGGTTTTGCAATCATCTTTTTTGTTTATCTATATTGTAGAGATGAAACGATTCCCAATTCTCACCATCATGGAAGGGCTTTACTTTTATTCATGGGTATTGGTTACCTTTTCTCTGATAATAAATAAGTGGTTGAAAATTGATTTTATTGTGTTTTTTACCAATGTTTTTGGCTTTGTTATTATGGCAATACATACATTTGCACCTGCACGTGATTCTGCCCAAGTTCATGCGGAGCAGGTTGTATCTGAGTTATTGTTTATTCACGTGACAGCAGCTCTTTTGGCCTATGGAATGTTTACTATTTCTTTTGTTTTTTCTGTCCTCTATTGCATACAATATGATTTATTAAAACAGAAAAAATGGGGAAAGCGAGTTATGCGGATTGCGGATTTAGCCAAATTAGAACATATATCTTACCTATTATGCGTGATTGGTGTACCATTGTTATTGATTGGGTTAATTCTTGGAGTTCAATGGGCAGTTATTCAAAGACAAGACTTTCTTTGGTATGATCCGAAAATTATTAGCTCCTTTATTGTATTGTTTGTATACAGCAGTTTTTTGTATTTACGAGTTTCAAAAAAATTAAGGGGGAAAAATGGTGCCCTCTTAAATATTGCTAGTTTTTTAATTATGCTAATTAATTTCTTTTTAGTAGGTAATTTTTCAAACTTTCATTATTGAATGAAGACTTACCGGAATTATGTTGGAGGTACTTTTTATGCGTAAAATAATTGTTGGTTCAAGGAAAAGTAAGCTAGCAATTACTCAAACGAACTGGGTAATTAATCAGCTCAAGAAATTAGATTCTTCTTTTGAATTTGAAGTAAAAGAAGTTGTTACAAAGGGAGATGTTGTTCTAGATGTCACTTTATCCAAGGTTGGAGGAAAGGGGCTATTTGTTAAAGAGATAGAACAAAGTATGCTCGATAAGGAGATTGATATTGCTGTCCACAGTATGAAAGACATGCCAGCTGAGCTTCCAAAAGGGTTAACAATTGGCTGTATTCCTGAGCGTGAGGATTATCGAGATGCCTTAATTAGTAAAAATCATATTTCTTTAAAAGATTTACGAAAAGGTGCAATAGTTGGAACAAGTAGTTTGCGTCGAGGCGCGCAATTACTAGCGATTAGACCTGACCTTGAAATCAAATGGATTCGCGGAAATATTGATACCCGTCTTAATAAGTTAGAAACAGAAGAATATGATGCTATTATCTTAGCTGCTGCTGGATTAGCAAGAATGGGATGGACAAGCGACGTTGTTACAGAATTTTTAGAGCCAGAAGTATGCTTGCCGGCAGTTGGTCAAGGTGCCCTTGCTATTGAGTGTCGGGAAGATGATAAAGAAGTATTAGAACTTTTAAGCAAGTTGTCTAATCAAGATACTACTCGTACCGTTTATGCGGAAAGAGCATTCTTGCAGCGTATGGAAGGCGGTTGCCAAGTGCCAATCGCAGGCTTTGCACAAGTAAAAGATGATGAAGTAGCACTAACTGCCTTAGTCATTTCTCCAGATGGGAAACTTATTTATAAAGAAGAAGTAATAGGCAGAAACCCTGTAGAAGTAGGGGAACAAGCAGCATCAATTTTAACGGAAAAGGGTGCTAAAGCATTAATTGATCAGTTAAAAGAGGAGAACATTATTGATGGCTAATTTGCTTCTCGGAAAGAAAATTCTCGTTCCCCGCGCAAAGAAACAAGCGAGTGTCTTATCAAAGCGAATTTTTGATTTAGGCGGATTTCCTGTTGAAGTGCCTTTAATCGCGTTTCGAGAAAAACAACTTCCAAATGAAGTAATGACTTCTTTAAAAGAAAAAGCATATGATTGGCTTGTCTTTACGAGCCGTAATGGAGTAGAGGTTTTTTTTAAAGAAATAGAAAAAATGCATGTCCCAATTACTGCTAAAATTGCAGTAATTGGTGAAAAAACGACAGCTGCTGTTTCCCATTATGGGTTTCAGGCTAATTTTATTCCAAGTGAATTTGTTGCCGAGCAGTTTATCGAAGAATTTATTCCAGAGCTTGAAAGAGGTCAGCAAATTCTGCTTATAAAAGGAAATAGATCAAGGGACTATATAGCGGGGGAATTAAAAGAAGCTGGCCTTCTAGTTGAGGAAGCGGTATTATATGAAACATATTTTCCGACTGAAAGTGAAGAACTGCTTGTAAAAGAAGTAAAGAAGAAAGATTTAGATGTATTGATCTTTACAAGTTCCTCCACAGCACATCATTTCATGCAGGTGATGAAAAAACATCACTTAATAGATAAACTGGAAAGCTGTATTGTCGTTAGTATTGGTCCAGTCACGACTGATACATTGCATAGCTATGGCATACATGTAACAATTACGGCAAAACCTTATACAACAGACAGCATACTGAAACATTTAGTGCAGTATTTAACAAAGACTGTTTTCTAAAAGACTGTTGTTTTTTTAATAGGAAAAATGGAGCAGTCGGAATACACAAATACTTCTGTGAAAATTGCGAGACAGTCTGAGACCCTGCAAGCGACAGCAGACCGCGGCTCAGAGCGAACCCTGCGGAAAGTGAAGTGAGTATTTCGGTTACGGGTAACAACACCAAACGATACGAAAACAGTCGTAACAAATTAAGATGGAGGTAAGGAAGATGGCTGAATTTAAGCGTCACCGCAGATTAAGACAAACTGCCAATATGAGAGCATTAGTAAGAGAGACATATGTACATATTGATGATTTAATCTACCCATTGTTTATTACAGAAGAGGAAAATGTTAAAACGGAGATTTCCTCTATGCCGGGAATTTATCAATTTTCCATTGATCGTTTGCAAGAAGAACTGGATGAGGTTCAAGCATTAGGAATTAAATCAGTGTTATTATTCGGAATTCCAAAAGAAAAAGATGAATGTGGGACACAAGCATTTCATGAACATGGGATTGTCCAAGAAGGAATTAAGTATATCAAAGCAAACTATCCAGAAATGGTTGTTATTGCTGATACATGTTTATGTGAGTATACAAGCCATGGACATTGTGGGGTAATTGAAGCAGGAAGAGTATTAAATGATGAATCACTAGAATTGCTTGTAAAAGCAGCTGTAAGTCAAGCTGCTGCAGGAGCAGATATTATAGCCCCTTCCAATATGATGGATGGATTTGTTGCTGCAATTAGAAAAGGATTAGATGAAGCAGGTTTTCTTGATGTTCCAATCATGAGCTATGGCGTAAAATACGCATCTGCTTTTTACGGTCCATTCCGAGAAGCGGCTGATAGTACACCGCAATTTGGGGATCGTAAAGCTTATCAAATGGATCCTGCAAATCGCTTGGAGGCATTCCGAGAAGCGGAAAGTGATGTAGCAGAAGGAGCAGATTTCCTAATTGTTAAGCCAGGTCTCCCTTATTTAGATATTGTTCGAGACATGAAGAATGAATGGAATTTGCCGATTGTTACTTATAATGTTAGCGGAGAATACAGCATGGTCAAAGCGGCTGCACAAAATGGCTGGATTGATGAAGATAGAATTATTATGGAAACAATGATTAGTATGAAACGTGCAGGAGCAGATTTAATCATAACTTATTTTGCTAAAGATGTTGCACGTATGTTAAAAGAACAATAAGGGAGGAAACTCATATGCGTTCCTATCAAAAATCTGAAGCTGCATATAAAGAAGCAGTAGAATTAATGCCAGGAGGGGTAAATAGCCCTGTACGTGCATTTAAATCAGTGAAAAGAAACCCTGTCTTTATGGATGCAGGTAAAGGATCTAAAATTTATGATATTGATGGCAATGAATATATTGATTATGTCTTATCATGGGGTCCACTTATTTTAGGACATGCTGATGATCAAGTAGTCGAAGCTATCAAAAAAGTTGCAGAAAAAGGGACTAGCTTTGGTGCTCCTACCCTAATTGAAAATCAACTTGCTGCTCTTGTACAAGAGAGGGTACCAAGCATTGAAATTATTCGCATGGTTTCATCTGGTACAGAGGCTACAATGAGTGCGATCCGTTTAGCTCGTGGCTATACAGGTAGAAATAAAATTCTTAAATTTGAAGGTTGTTACCATGGTCATGGCGATTCCTTGCTTATTAAGGCTGGTTCTGGCGTAGCAACACTTGGTTTACCAGATAGCCCTGGAGTTCCCGAAAGCGTTGCTGCAAATACAATTACGGTTGCTTATAATGATTTAGAAAGTGTTAAATATGCATTCTCTATGTATGGAGAAGACATTGCGGCAATTATTGCTGAGCCAGTTGCAGGAAATATGGGGGTAGTTCCTCCGAAGCCAGGATTTTTGCAAGGTCTGCGTGATGTTACTACAGAATATGGGGCTTTGCTTATTTTTGATGAAGTAATGACTGGTTTCCGTGTGGACTACGGTTGTGCCCAAGGCTATTTTGGTATTAGCCCTGATATTACTTGTTTAGGTAAAGTAATTGGTGGAGGATTACCTGTTGGTGCATATGGAGGAAAAGCAGACATTATGAATCAAATTGCACCAAGTGGACCAATTTATCAAGCAGGTACATTATCAGGTAATCCACTTGCCATGACAGCTGGATTTGAGACATTATCTCAATTAACACCAGATACGTATAAAATATTTATTGAAAAAGCAGATCGTTTGGAAGAAGGCTTGAAAGAAGCTGCTGGAAAATATGATATTCCGTTCACAGTAAATCGCGCTGGTTCTATGATTGGTTTCTTCTTTACCAATCAAGATGTAAAAGATTATGAAAGTGCGAAAACATCTAATCTTGATTACTTTTCTGCCTTTTATAATAGCATGTTAGAACAAGGAGTATTTCTGCCTCCTTCTCAATTTGAAGGAATGTTCTTGTCTACAGCATTAACAGATGAGGATATTGAACACACAATTCGTGCTGCAGAACAAGCTTTTTCTACGTTGAAAGCTTAAATAATAGGCAATTTTCTAGGAGATTATTGTTTTCAATAGAAAAAATTCATTATTTAGAAATACGGAGCAGCCTAAATCCTGGGACGTCTACTTGGATTTAGGCTGCTTTCATTTATTACAATGATGGAAGTTTTCTTTAGGTTGAGCCATTTTAACTAAAGACATTTTCTTCTTTCCAATAAATCATTCAGAACTGTCGATTTTTTGCCACTTTATGAAAATATGGTTATTATGATATGATGCAACTAGTAATAAGGACAAGAAGGGATATTTCATGGATTCATTTGTAAAGATGGAGCAAGTTACTTTTACTTATGATAATAATACAATTTTAAATAAGATAAATCTGACTCTAGAAAAGAGTAAATCATATGCATTAATTGGTAAGTCTGGAGTTGGTAAAAGTACACTCCTCCACCTTCTGGCAGGTTTACTGATACCAACTGAAGGAAAAGTGCTAATCGAAGGAAACCGAATTCAGCATCCAAGCAAGGATATTGGATTCATGTTTCAAGACTTAGGTCTTTTTCCTTGGTTAAAAGTTTGTGATGCTATTTCGATGCCTTTGAAATTAGATAAAAGGAAGCCAAAACAGGAAATAAAGGAAAGAGTAACAGCGTTAATAAGAGAAGTTGGATTAAGTGGAATGGAGCATAAATATCCGGCAGAGTTAAGTGGAGGACAAAAGCAAAGGGTGGCATTAGCAAGAACATTAATTACTGAACCTGATTTATTGTTAATGGATGAGCCGACTTCTACATTAGATGAGATGACAAAAGAACAAATTCAACAGTTAATATCCGAGCAGGTTGAAAAAAGGCAAACGACGTTACTTTTTGTTACTCATAATATAGAAGAAGCAGTACTTCTTGGGGAGTATATTTTATTGCTACGGGATAATGGGGACATCGAGACTATCGCTAATCCGCTATTTGGAGTCGATAGAGCGAAAGAAAATTTGTCCTTTTATAAAGCATGTATTGATGTTCGAAAAAGATTAGCGGCGGTACAGGGATGAAGAGAATCATTAGAAAAGTCATTAGAAATCAACTGATCATAGGTTTTATAAGTGTCAGTTTATTTTGGTATATTGTCTATTTTTTGTTACAGTCCCATACCATCCCATCACCATTTTTAACAATTATTTATATGTGGAACGAAAAATATATGTTGCTTCTGCATGCAGGAGCTAGTTTATTGAGAATTATCATTGCCCTTTTTATTTCTTTGTTAACAGGAATTCCATTGGGAATTATTTTAGGAAAAAATAAGAGGATCAATACCTTGTTATCACCTTTTTTATATTATATATATCCTATACCCAAAGTAGCGTTTCTACCGATATTTATGATTTTATATGGGCTGGGAAACCAGTCTAAAATCACGCTAATAATTTGGATTATTGTTTTCCAGATCATTTTATCGGTTAGAGATGGTGTATTACAAATACCATCAAGTTATTACAAGGTGATGCATGGATTTCGGGCACCCATTTATCAGCAATTAATCTATTTAATTTTCCCCAGTGTGCTTCCGGCGATATTTACGGGGATAAGAATTAGTATAGGGATTAGTTTAGCGACATTATTTTTTGCAGAAAACTATGCAACGACTTATGGGATTGGCTACTATATAATCAGTGCATGGACGAAAATGAATTATGAAGAAATGTTTGCAGGGATTGTGACCTTAGGATGTATTGGTTTATTATTATTTATCTTATTAGATAAATTGGAATTAAAAGTTACACCTTGGAATAATAAATAAAGGTTTATTTCAATAGATAGAATCTGTTGAAATAAACCTTTTTTGATTTAAACGGTAAGGCTGTTTGTCGATATGTTGTCGCCTGTCTCGCTAGTTCCTGAGTCTATGGTAACAAAGTGAAGTCTGTTAATTCTTCATAAGAATAGTTTTTCTTAATTTGCCCTTTATCTTTTGTCCATTGAACAATCGAATCAAAGGAATCCTTTGGAACTGCACCTGCATAAGGAAAGTTTTCCTTTGTAGATAAATAGTTGCTCATAGCATCAGGAAATTGATATTTAGTTAATATATCGCCGTATTCTTCAGCCTTCGTATTATTCATATAGTCAATGGCTTCATTATAAGCTTTATAGAAAGCTTTGATATCTGTTGACTTGGAAGAAACCATTTCTTCTGAAAAAAGAATCGTTCCTCCTTTAATTCCTGCATCTGTTGAGCTTCCTAAAAGGTGGGCTCCTTGACTAACTAGCATACTAGCCTGTGGTTCTGTAAAGACAACTCCATCTACTTTATCTGCAATCAGTGCCTCGGCACGACCAGAAAAAGAAGGAATTTCAACGATATTATAAGTGAAGTCTTCTTTAGCTGCGAAATCATCCATTATATATTCCAAGATAAAGTTCGGCACTAATGAAACATTTTTTCCATTTAAATCTTTCATCTCTGTAATTCCTGAATTGGGAGAGGAGAGGATTTTGAAATCTTCACTTATATCGGAAGTAATCTTCATCTTAATACCATTTTCCATAAATGCTGCTGCTGTCATTACATCAGCAATTGTACCATCTAATTCATTCGCTTGGATTGCAACATTACGATCTGTTGGAGCGGAGAAGGACTTTATTGATACGTTTATTCCTTCTTTGTCAAAGTATCCATTTTCCTTTGCTAAAATAATAGGTATCGCCGATTCTGCCGGTAATATTCCGATGGTCAGCTCTTCACCAGATGGTTTTTCTGTGTTACTGCTTTCTTTATTATCTGTTTTGGTTGTAGTGGTATTTCCACAAGCAGCAGTAAATAAAACAAATACTAATAATAAGGTTAGCGTCATTATTTTTTTCATCTTTTTTTCTCCTAGTTTGTTACAATTTTTTTGAATGTCTCTATGTCCATTAAATAGGGAATAGCATTTCTTTTTAATAAAAGTGGATCAGTTTGCTTATCATTGTGACCATTTTCACAAGTGAAGGCGAGTTTAAACTCTTTTTCTTTTAAAGTAGAAACATTGGATTCGTTAAATAAACCAAATGGATAGGCGAATACATTTTTCTGTTTGATTAGCGAATGGTTATTACATTCATCTAGGTCTTTAGCAAAGTCTTCTTTTCTGGATGTCATTAATAGACTTTCTGACTCACTTGTTCGGACATGCATGTAATGAGTGTGGTTGGCATATTCAAAAACATCAGTCATTTCACTTAGATCGTTTATAGATAAACAGACAGATTTTTCTTTTTCAAACTTGCTTTTCCTATCATGCAACCACCCTGTTACAACAAATGCTGTTGCATGAAATTGATATTTTTTTAGAATCGGATATGCATATTCTTTTATAGATTGAAAGCAGTCATCAAAAGTAAGTAATACTGATTTTTTTGGTAAAGGATCTCCTTCGTAATATGCCTTTACTTCATCTAAAGTTAAAGGGTGAAAATCATTGTTAAATAAATACTCCATTTGCTGTTCGAATTTTTCTAATGTAATGAAAAGGGGGGAAGGCAAGAAATCATTATAATCTTGCTTTACATCGATTGGATGCTGCTCGGATGCTTGAAAATCTTCCTCTTTTCTTATTTCGTGATACATTAGCACGGAAAAAGCCATTTTAGAACCTCCCTTTTAGATAAAGGCTGTTTTGTAAAGTTTGTTGCTATACCACAGCCAGAATACACTTTGCTTTCCATGGGGCGAGCACCAAGCCACTGCCGCGGGGGCTCGTCTCAGACTTTTTCAAAGCTCCCATAGGAGTCTAGGTATATTAAAGCTGCTCAGAATTTCTAATTTAATTTATTTTTTCTATTGAAAAAGCAACAATCTTTTAGAAACCAGCCTAGATAAAAACTATAAATTGGTCTGTATTTCCAATTTAATTAATTTTGTTAACTTGGAAAATCTGCTTTTATTATATAAGACCTTTGTTAAAAAAGGCGGTAGAAAATGCAATTAGTTTTAACAATTTGGTGTATAAATTCAGAAAAATAAGTTTATTTGAATGGTGATTCTTTAAATTCCTTTCTTGTTGAGACAAACAAATGAAAGAAATATTCATAAAGTGTTACAGACAATCATAAGTTTTTAAAGACAATAGTGATATATACGTGAAAGGAATGAGAGGAGGAGTCGCTTTGTCTCAAGAAAATTCGTCTATCTTACGGTTTTCGTTGGAAGAGTCAGTCTGGTTTCAAAAAGGACAGGAAGTAGCAGATCTGCTTTCCATTTCACTTGATCCCAATATAACAATCCAAGAGAACGATCAGTATATTATCATTCAGGGCTCTTTAGAGCTAAGTGGTGAATACAAGCGCTATAATGAGGGAGAACAAGAAGAAGAGGAGGCCTTTAAGGCTCCTAAATTAATTCATTCTGTAATGGAGAGAGAGGAAGGGGTATGTGAATTTTTACATCATTTCCCTGTAGATATTACGATTCCCCTTACAAGAGTCACAAGTATCAATGATGTAGAAATAGAGATTGATACGTTTGATTATGTCTTTCCAGAAAGAAGTTGTTTAAATTTAACAGCCGATTTAACTATTTCAGGTCTCGCTTCTGAAGAGGAGGAAGTAGAAGAAGATGTAGCAGTAGAGGAAGTAGAAGAGGAATTGGAACTAGTTTGGCGCAGTCCAGTGGCAGAGGAGGCTGAAGCAGATTCACTAGAAGAACCTGTTGAAATTGCTGTTAGTCCATTCCAAAATGTTAGCCCGTTATTGGAAGAACAGCGTGCAGAAAAGGAAGCGGGGGATGATTTATATACTCCATTTGAATTGGAAGTTAGAAAGACACCAGAAGAAGACGACGAATGGAGCACAAATGAAAATGCAAATGTGCCATATTTTTCTGAGGTTTCTAGAGAAGAGGAGCTTACTTCTATAGAGCCAGCACTAAAAGAAGAATCTACTTCTCCAGCTCCAGAGATGAAAATTTCTTTATTCAGAAGTGAGGAAAGTGTATATTCTGCAGAAGAAGTTTTTCAAAAGCCGCAACAAGAATCTTCCTCTTTAGCCAAGCAAGAGGAGGTAGCTCTGGAAGAAGAACTAGAATCATCATCATCTTCTCCTAACGAAGAGCCTAAAAAGAAAAAAGGACTATTTAGCAAAAAGAAATCACTCACCTTTACAGAATTCTTTGCTAGAAAAGAAGAAGAGAAGCATACGAAAGTGAAGGTTTGCATTGTTCAGCAAGGTGATACATTAGAAAAATTAAGCAATCGCTATAATGTAAATATTCATGCATTGTTGAAGGAAAATAGAATGGAAGCCAATCAAGATGTGTATGAGGGGCAAGTTTTATATATTCCAGGAGACTTTGTAGAGAAATAAAAAACAAACAGCAGGCAGGGGCTTTCCTGCTTGACTGTTTTCTTTTGGCTTTTTTCAACTGTTTTAGAGGGGAAAAACGAGTGTATTGTCTGAGCAAATTGAATAGGAACTAGTCCAGAGCTTATCAAATAAGCTATTTTCATGTTGTAAGTAAAGGCCCAATTTGTTCACCTAACCATCTAAAGAAAGGGATAAGATGGCTGTTTCACTTTATAAGAAAGTGTGGGCGGATATGAATGAAAAAAATATATTAAAGAAATATACACCTATTTTAAAACCATATGCAGTAGAGCCAAATTTCGTAGAAGAGTTTGGCAAAGTAGCCAAGATATACAGCAATAAAGGCACTTTTGCATTAAAACGGATTGATCCTCATAATGGTGCTGATTTCACACGTCATATACGAACACTTTATCAAAAAGGCTATAACAGGATTGTTCCGATTTATCCAGCTGTGGATGGCAGATATGCTATTCTTTATGACAACAAACTGTATTATTTAATGCCTTGGCTGCCAAATGAGGAAAGAGAAACATATTTCAAAAAACATCAACAAATGTTTCGTGAGCTTGCAAGACTTCATATTTTAACTTCTAAAGAAGTGAAAATTGATAAGGAAGATCGACAAGAGCATTTCGAAAATACGCAATTAGATATTGAAAAAGAACAAGAGTTTTTAGATGGTTTTATTGAGCAATGTGAAAATAAGGAGTATTTGTCTCCATTTGAATTGATGTTTTGCATGTATTATCATGACATTCGTCAGGCGTTGATATATTCGGAGACTAAATTAAAAGAATGGTATGAAGAAACAAAGGAAGATGAAAAAGCAAGGGTTTCCATCATCCACGGCAAACTATCCCCAGAGCATTTTCTATATGATGATAGAGGCTATGGCTACTTTACTAATTTTGAAAATGCCAAATATGGATCGGCGAGCCATGATTTACTACCATTTCTCTCCCGTTCATTAAAGACTGCTCCAAAGCAAAACGAGGAATGTATTGAGTGGCTTTATACGTATTTTAATCATAATCCATTAAAGTATGATGAAATGCTATTGTTCTTAAGTTATTTAGCCCATCCCGGACCTGCCATTCGGATTTGTGAGAAATACATGAAAGCAGATAAGAAAGACATTAATGAACGAAAATATGCTCAAAAGCTACTTAAACAGTATTGGCTATTAAAAAATACAGAATATGTCGTCATGCGAGTCGATGAAATAGAACGACAAAAAAAGGCGCAGCAAGAAGCTGCCGAACAAGCAGAGACCCAGGATTAAAAACTTGGGTCTATTATTTTATGTCTATAATTGTCACGATAGTTTTTTTATCCATATAGTAAAGACAAACATAAAAATAGAAATGAATAAAATAAAAAAAATTAGGCAATCCTTATTGACGAGAATAAGATATTTTCGGTAGTATAGCATATATAAAATAAATTATTAAGGCAATGACAGGGAGTAGTACAATGTCCGTTGTTTCAAAGAGAGGAAATCAGTCGCTGAGAGATTTCCATTCAACCCATTGGAATGTAGCCCTCGAGCTTCTTTTGCGAACGGTTTGCTTATTAGTAAAAGACGGACAGTATCCGATATCATCTTTTAAAGAGCCAATACATTTTATTGTGTTGGAAAAAAGGTGGTACCGCGAAAAAACTCCATTCGTCCTTTTAAGACGAGTGGAGTTTTTTTATTTGCTTTAAAAAGTACAAAGGACAGGATTAGGAGGAAATGAGGATGGATATGAAAGAAATCTCCATGCCGACAAAGTATGATCCAGCAAGTATTGAAAAGGGTCGCTATGATTGGTGGTTAGAAGGCAAGTTTTTTGAGGCTAATCAGGACGAAGGAAAACAACCATATACAATTGTAATTCCACCACCAAACGTAACAGGTAAATTGCATTTAGGTCATGCATGGGATACTACGTTACAAGATATTTTAACAAGAATGAAAAGAATGCAAGGCTATGATGTATTATGGCTGCCTGGTATGGACCATGCTGGTATTGCAACGCAAGCTAAGGTAGAAGAAAAGCTTCGTGCCCAAAATATTAGTAGATATGATCTTGGTCGTGAAAAGTTTGTAGAAGAAACATGGAAATGGAAAGAGGAATATGCAAGCCATATTCGTGCCCAATGGTCGAAATTAGGTCTTGGCTTAGATTATTCTAGAGAAAGATTTACATTGGATGAAGGTCTTTCAAAAGCAGTTCGTGAAGTTTTCGTTTCTTTATATAATAAAGGGCTTATCTATCGCGGGGAATACATTATTAACTGGGATCCGGCAACAAAAACAGCACTTTCTGATATTGAGGTAATATACAAAGATGTGCAAGGTGCATTTTATCATATGAAATATCCTTTAGCAGATGGATCTGGTTATATTGAAGTAGCAACAACTCGTCCAGAAACGATGCTTGGTGATTCAGGTGTTGCTGTTCATCCGAAAGATGAAAGATATCAGCATTTAATTGGCAAGAAAGTCGTTCTGCCAATCGTAGGAAGAGAAATCCCGATTGTTGCTGATGATTATGTAGAAATGGACTTTGGTTCGGGTGCTGTTAAAATGACTCCTGCACATGATCCAAATGATTTCGAAGTAGGTAACCGTCATAATTTAGAAAGAATTCTTGTAATGAACGAAGACGGAACAATGAATGAGCGTGCTGGTAAATATGAGGGAATGGATCGCTTTGAGTGCCGTAAGCAAATCGTCAAAGATTTACAGGAATTGGGTGTTCTATTCAAAATAGAAGAGCATATGCATTCTGTTGGTCACTCTGAACGAAGCGGTGCAGTAGTGGAGCCATATTTATCAACGCAATGGTTTGTTAAAATGCAACCATTAGCTGATGCAGCAATCGCGTTGCAAGATAAGGAAGCAGAAAAAGTTAACTTTGTACCAAATCGTTTTGAAAATACGTATATGCGTTGGATGGAAAATATTCGTGATTGGTGTATTTCTCGTCAGCTTTGGTGGGGACATCGAATTCCTGCTTGGTATCACAAGGAAACAGGCGAAATCTATGTAAACGATGAAGCGCCGACAGATATTGAAAATTGGACACAAGATACAGATGTATTAGATACATGGTTTAGTTCAGCACTATGGCCATTCTCTACATTAAATTGGCCAGACGCAGAGGCAGAAGACTATAAGCGCTATTATCCTACTGCTGCGTTAGTAACTGGTTATGATATCATTTTCTTCTGGGTATCCCGTATGATTTTCCAAGGACTTGAGTTCACTGGAGAAAGACCGTTTAAAGATGTATTAATCCATGGGCTTGTTCGGGATGAACAAGGGCGCAAAATGAGTAAATCTTTAGGAAATGGCGTAGATCCAATGGATGTTATTGCTAAATATGGAGCAGACTCCTTACGTTATTTCTTATCAACAGGAAGCTCACCAGGTCAAGATTTACGTTTCAGTATTGAAAAGGTAGAATCAACTTGGAACTTTGCTAATAAAATTTGGAATGCTTCCCGTTTTGCGTTAATGAATATGGATGGTTTAACATATGAGCAAATTGATTTAACAGGCGAAAAATCAGTTGCAGATAAGTGGATTTTAACGAGATTAAATGAAACAATTGAAACAGTTACACGTCTTTCAGATCGTTATGAGTTCGGAGAAGTTGGAAGAGTTCTTTATAACTTTATCTGGGATGATTTCTGTGACTGGTATATTGAAATGGCGAAGCTTCCATTATATGGGGATGATGAAGCAGCAAAGCTAACAACTCGGTCTATTTTAGCTTATGTACTTGATAATACAATGCGCTTATTACATCCATTTATGCCATTCATCACAGAAGAAATCTGGCAAAACCTTCCGCATGCGGGCGAGTCCATTACAGTTGCGAAATGGCCAGAAGTTAATCCAGCCTTCACAGATGATAAGGCTGCAAATGATATGAAATTGCTTGTTGAAATCATCCGCTCTGTTCGTAATAGCCGTGCGGAAGTGAACACACCAATGAGTAAAAAAATCAGTATTTTATTAAAAGCTAAAGATGAAGAGATCAAAACAACTCTTCTAGAGAATAAATCTTTTATTGAACGCTTCTGTAACCCAGAAACATTAAGCATTGATATAGATATAGCTGTACCGGATAAAGCAATGACTGCTGTTGTAACGGGTGTTGAAATTATTCTTCCATTAGAAGGATTAATTAATATGGAAGAAGAAATTGCTCGCTTAACAAAAGAGCTAGAGAAATGGAATAAAGAAGTAGAACGTGTTCAAAAGAAACTAAGCAATGAAGGCTTTGTGAAGAAAGCGCCAGAAAAGGTAATTAATGAAGAAAGAGCAAAAGAGCAAGACTATTTAGAAAAGCGTGCAGCAGTAGAAGCACGTATTAACGAACTAAAAGGTTAATTTCATAGTAGAACGAAGGGTGTCTCCACTATTAAAACCTTTGAGGCACCCTTCTTCTTTTGATGGAATCTTTACTTTTAAAAGGATACTAGATAAAGTTTATTAGAGAATACACTATCTAGCAGATTGAATACATGTAGACTCCTGCGAGAAAAGCGAGACAGACGAGACAGCCCCCGCAGGAATGAAATGAGACCACTGAAAAAGTCTTTTTTTCGAACGAAATTAAGACCAAGCATGTTTGAAAGTAAAAATAAGGTTGGTTTGGAGAGGCGTCCTCTCGACTCCTATGGGAGCTGCAAGAAAGTCCGAGACCCCGCAGTAACGAGGAGGCTTGGCGCTCGCCCCATGGAAAGCGAGCGGACGCCTCGGAAAACAAATCCATTATCTTATGTTTGAAACATGAGGATTGTCCATCATCATTAGTTAGCCAGTTTTTCAGTGTCCTCAATGAAATAATGAGGAGGCTTGGCGCAACCCCGCGGAAAGCGAAGTGTATTCAGTCTGCGGCTTTTAGAAAGTAATTATAGATGTAAAATAACAATCATTAATCTTATAAGAGGGTGTAGCAATGTTTCATAGTTATGAAGAAGCATTAAATTGGATTCATTCTCGTTTGCGTTTTGGAATAAAGCCTGGGTTAACAAGAATGGAAATGATGATGGAGAAGTTAAACCATCCAGAAAAACAGATAAAAACAGTTCATATAGGTGGAACGAATGGAAAGGGATCTACTGTTACCTATTTAAGAAATATTCTTCAACAGGCAGGATTAACAGTGGGAACTTTTACATCTCCCTACATAGAACTATTTAATGAAAGAATCAGTGTGAACGGGAAACCAATTAGCGATGAAGAAGTTTTATCATTAGCAAATAAATTGTTTCCGATTGTAGAAGAAATGGACAAAATGGAAATTGGCGGACCAACAGAATTTGAAATTATTACCGCAATGTCTTTCTATTATTTTGCTTACATGAATAAAATGGATATCGTTATTTATGAGGTAGGATTGGGAGGTCGATTTGATTCAACCAATATTATCTCGCCATTACTTTCTATTATTACAAGTATCGGTTTAGACCATACAGCAATTTTGGGAGACACTTATGCCCAAATTGCATTTGAGAAAGCTGGAATTATTAAAAAGGAAACACCGATTATTGCAGCGGTTAAACAAATAGATGCCCAAAATGTAATTGTAAAACAGGCAAATGAAATGGAAGCTCCTATCTATTTATTAGATAAGGATTTTACTATTGATGAATACTATTCAAAACCATCCTGTGAGTCTTTTGTGTTAAAATCACCACTCTTCCGATGGACAGATTTGCAAATAAGTATGTTTGGTAAGCACCAGGTAGAGAATGCATCGTTGGCGGTTATCGGTGCACAATTATTGCGTGATATGTTCGAATCTATTAATGAAGACAGTATTCGAAAAGGGTTATTTCAGTCTAAGTGGCCTGGTCGCTTTGAAATTATTTCAGAAAGTCCTTTTGTCGTAGTAGATGGTGCTCATAATGAAGAAGGAGTAGAAGCGTTAGTAGATGTATTAGTCAAGCGCTATCCTGATAAGAACAAAAACATTATATTTGCTGCGCTTTCTGATAAAAAAACGGATAAAATGATTGCGAAACTGGATCAAGTTGCAACAACTATTACATTTGTGACATTTGATTATCCTAGAGCTTCTCCAAGCACGCTTTT